>Ga0210057_1000812_pt1 | contig 50328 bp, 45 predicted proteins | sample CryGeyCG2114_010_2_FD_183968 | JGI IMG/M metagenome (GOLD analysis project Ga0210057, IMG submission 183968) | Groundwater microbial communities from aquifer - Crystal Geyser CG10_big_fil_rev_8/21/14_0.10 (SPAdes) (version 2) | ecosystem: Environmental > Aquatic > Deep subsurface > Groundwater ...
AATTCAAAAACCAGGGGCATTTTTCTTTCTCCCGTACTTGCCAACACTCCTGATCTTAATCGCATTCAAGAAATGTGCAAAAAAAATCCCCAGATCAAAATCATTCTTGATGGTTGTGATAGTCTTGGTTCGAAGTGGATGGGCAAGGATCTTTCCGAATATGCAGTTGCAACATCCTGCTCGTTTTATCCTGCCCACCACATTACCACCTGTGAAGGTGGTATGGTCTCATCAAATGATGAAGAGATTATCAAAATTGCGCGGAGATTTGCATGGTGGGGACGTGACTGTTACTGCACAGGAGCAGTTAATTTAAGTCCTGTCGGTGCTTGCGGGAAACGTTTTTCAACATGGATGGAAGGGAATGATAATAAAGTTGACCACAAATACCTTTTTACTGAAATGGGATATAATCTAAAGCCACTAGATATGCAGGGCTCAATCGGCTTAGTACAATTGAAAAAAATTGATGAGATTCATACTAAACGTAAGCTTGCCAAAAATACACTGGAAGCTCTCTTTAAAACCCACTTAGGTGATGCCATATCTATACCACAAGAACTTCCGGGAGCCGACACTAGCTGGTTTGGCCTTCCCATTATTTGTCAACAAAACAAGCTTAAACAGGATTTAGTAGAATTCTTGGAAAAGAATAGAATACAAACTAGAAACTACTTTGCTGGAAATATTTTGCAACACCCTGGCTACCGTCATCTTGATAACTATAAGAATTTTCCAATTGCCAACCGCGTGCTTGATGAAGTCTTCTTTATTGGCTGTCATCCAAGTTACAATGATAAAGTGTATGCTTATGCTAACCAAGTTCTTGAAAAATTTTCAAAGATTTGGAAAAATACACATTAATCCTCGCTGCACTCTCGTGTTATCAGTTTTAAAACATCCTTAGGAATGAGATTCTTTAAACAAATCATCGAATCACAGCGGAAAAGGCCACAGTAATGAGCAACTGCTGTGCGACACTCTAATTGATCAATATAGAAAAAGTGATGGATATCTTTATCATAGGGATGCCATTCCAAAGGTGGTTCTGGTCCAAAAAATGTTATGGTTTTAACTCCTGTTGCTACCGCCAAATGCTTTAGACCTGTATCATTCCCAACATATAAAATACTTTCTCCCATAAAATTTGCAAGCTCACGTAGCGGCAATTTTACAATTTCCATATTTGCAGGCATTCCTAGTGACTTCAATTTTTCTTCCAAAACTAAGTCCAAAGATGAATTAGAAATGGGAACTTTTATGCAAACATCTGGAAGGTATTTATCAATAGAATGTGCCAACTCAAGAAAATATTCAAGTGGCCACATTTTGGTCTCGCGAGTAGCAACAACTCCAAAAATAATTTTTCTTTTTTTTGCAAGAATATTTACCTTCATCACGGGAGGATATTTTAGATAATTTGGATAATGCTTGCGGTCAGTTAAATTAGAGAAGATACCATCAAGATCTCTTTGAATTACAGGCTTAATCACACCCTGATCATGCACCTTCCCTCCATTATTTTTGTGATGGTTATGAAAATTGTACTGAACACCCATTAAAAATGAATAAAGGCTAAAAAACTTTGAGGTCCGACCAGATTGAAATAACTCATATATCAAATCAACTCTTTTATTTTTAAGAGTTTTCCACAAGCGTAGCCAATCTCCTATGCTAGTAAGCGATAGCCCCATTACTTCATCGGCCGCAATTTCAACCTTGTCATAGAGCGGAACCATCCAGCACGGAAGGGCATAAATAATGCGAGCGTTAGGAAAGAGTTCACGCAGGTATTGCACTGCCGCCAAACCAATAATGGAATCTCCCATCGCACGATTTTTAACCACCAATATGTTTTGGGGTGCTGTCATTGGTTACAACTCATTCAAGCTAAGCTATGATAATCAAATGGACAAAATATCAGGTGTTATCATAACTTTTAATGAGGAAAAGAACATTGAACGATGCATAAAGTCAATTTTGCCAATATGCGACGACGTCATTGTTATTGACTCTTTCTCCACAGATAAAACCAAGGAAATTTGCACTTCTCTTTCAGTCAGATTTATTGAACATCCTTTTAAAGGTCATATCGAGCAGAAAAATTTTGCGATTGAACAAGCTCAGAACGATTATGTTTTATCAATTGATGGTGACGAGTGCCTTGATACCAGGCTCACACAGGAATTAATCAAGGCTAAAAGTAACCTTACCGCTGATGGTTATACATTTAACCGCTTAACTAATTATTCAGGGCATTGGGTAAAACATTGTGGTTGGTATCCTGATACTAAGTTGAGATTATGGAGAAAAAGCAAGGGAAACTGGCAAGGGCTTAATCCTCATGACATTGTAAGGCTTTCAGCCAGAAGCACAATTAAGCATATTCAGGGTGATCTGCTTCATTTTAGTTACGACAGTATTTCTGATCACGTTACCCAGACAAATAAGTTCACTACTATTGCAGCCAAAGCGGCATTTAGTTCAGGTATTCGGTCCAACCTTTTTAAAATCTATACCCGACCCTTACTAAAATTTTTCCGCGATTATTTTTTTAAACTTGGATTTCTCGATGGTCGTTATGGCTTTGTCATATGCTATATAAACTCTCTGTCTGCTCTTTTAAAATATGCCAAAATAAAAGAGCTTCAGGACGGAAAGGAAATCTGATGGGAAAACTAAAAATTGTTTTCCAGCATGATCATCCTCTGCCTGTGACAAAGTATGGGGGGATTGAAAGAGTTATCTATTGGCATATGAGAGAATTAGCAAAATTAGGCCACGAAGTCATCCTTATTGGACATTCTGACTCAAAGGTGGATCAAGACTCAATCCAACTTATTCCCATGTCACCTTCTGATATTGGTGACTGGGATCATCTCATTCCTAGAGATAGTGATATTCTCCACCTCGCTTATAATTATACGCCAAAGATCAGTATACCCACAATCAATGCTATTCAGGGCAATGGAAAAATTGGAGAAATTTTTTCAGAAAATGCTGTTTTTATTTCCCAGAGCCATGCTCATAATCATGGCTCTGAAGTTTATGTTTATAATGGCCTCCCGTTGGAGGAATACCCTATCAACCCTAGATCGAGTCTTGAGTGGAAAAATTTTCTTTTTTTGGGTAAGGCCTCATGGTCAGTGAAAAATCTGAAGGGTTGTATCAAGGCCTGTAAAAAAGCACACAAGAACTTGCATATAGCAGGTGGAAGATATCTTTGGCCTTCCTGCTGGATTCATAGTCACGGTATGGTTGGGGGAGAGCATAAAATTCAAATCATCCAACAATGTGACGCACTACTTTTTCCGATACGGTGGCCAGAGCCCTTCGGTCTTGCAATTATAGAAGCCATGGCAATGGGTCTTCCAGTGATTGGTTCCTGCTACGGATCATTACCCGAAATTATTAACAGTGAAGTTGGAATTATCTGCAATAACAGTATCGAACTTTTTGAGTCAGTCAAAACTAAAAAATATGACTTCTCACCAAAAAAAGTTAGAAACTATGTGCAAAATAATTTCTCTGTCGAAAGAAACACACATGAATTTTTAAAACTTTATCATAGAATCCTTGCTGGAGAGACGCTCAATAAACAATGTCCTACCTGGAAATTGTCAACGCCAGCCAACCAATTATTAGAGTTTTAATATGTTAAATATTGTTATTGTTACAAATTCATACCACAGAGACCAAACACTGGTGGAGCGTTCTCTTTTGGCTTCATTGAACCAAGATCCTCCTGTCATGAATGTTTTATTTATCGATCAAAATGAACCTACACTTCAACTAAATCTCGCAATTTCTCAAGATGCGAGATTGATTCATCTACCAATCAATGCTTCATCTGTATCCAAGGCCAGAAATTCTTTTGTCATTCCAGAGAAAACTGACTGGCTTATTTTTTGCGATGATGATGGGTATTTACACCCTAGTTACATAAAAAGATTTTTGAATATTATTGAGCAACACCCTGAGCTCAAAATACTTGCGGGCAGTATTATTAGAGACGACAACCATGAGTTCTACTCGCCGCGCCACAAGGTCGGTGGCAGTTTAAAAAATTTTCGACACAGCAAGCTATTAATGGGATCAAATTTTATAGTCAAGCCATCTACATTTGAAGAACTACAAAGATTTGACGATGATTTTGGAGCCGGTGCTTATTGGGGAAGCGGAGAAGAAACCGACTTTGCCTGGAAGGCATATTTTTCCAAAATTCCTATGGATTTTTTTCCAGAACTAATTGTTTATCACATCAAGCCTTACGCCGGAGATTATGAACATAGCAAACAAAAGGCCTTGAGCTATGGCATAGGCAAGGGAGCCTTAGTTGGAAAATGGCTGATACGAGAACATAAGCTTCTCGTATTATTTGAGCTTGTTGAAATGTTGTGCATTCCTATGGCTCAAATGTTTATTAGCTTAATCAAGGTGGACTTTAAGATGGCCAACATTTATCTAAAATCAATAGAGGGACGATGCTTGGGGTTTTATCGTTATTTTAGGCGAAATTTTTTAAAAACCTGAATTCCAAATAGAGTCATAACTCCAAAAATAAAAGATTTGATCTTGAGTCCAAGGTTTTTTGAATAAAGAGTTATGTTAAAAAAATCAACCAGGGCCGACTTATCATCCAAAGCCTTCTTATTCCTAGCAACAATATATTTTTCTCGTAAGATCGCTTCTTTTTTATTTCTCCCTTCCAGCTCATTAATGTAACGACCAGTAACGTTTTGAATTTTCTTAATATAATTCCAGGAGTGTGTGGACAGTGTTCCTTCCCCCTCCCAATAAGCTCCCAAGCTCTGAGATAAATAAATAAAGCGTTCACTAATTCTCGAAATGCGTAGCCATAAATCATAATCCTCGACAGCAATTAGGTCGCGATCCTCCGAAACACCTCCCACCCTTTTTAAAATTGCCCTGCGCACACAAGTCGCGGAATTTGACAGACAATTTCCATTTATAAGTAGATCTTCAAAGTAGGGGTTACGCAATTTACGACCATTCGTTTTGCGATTCATTGGCCCAAATTTATTGTAATAATTTAGTTCATGGTAAATAACATCAATCCCTGGGGTCAATTTGGCAATAATTGACAATTTTTCTGGGTACCACCAGTCATCAGCATCTAAAAATGCAACCCACTCGCCCTTCGAGTGTTGCATACCAACATTGCGTCCTCGGGCTGGACCTCCCCAGTTTTTCTGCCAGTAATAATATAGCTCTAGCTTAGGTTCAAATTCTGCAATAACCGATCTAGTATCATCAATGGAACCATCATCCGTGACATGCACCTCAAAATTCTTGTATGTCTGCTCGACTAAGGACTGAAGAGTTCTTCTCAATTCTCCGGCCCTATTGTAGGTCGTAATGACAACTGAAAATAATACCATCTCTTGCTCTTTAGATTCTTGGTTGGACCTGTTCATCTAAACATTATAATATAGCGTACATCGATACCAAATCTATTAATGAGGCAAAAACTCTAAAATGATTAGAAGCATTGTGATAGATTGCAAATTACTCGGCCTTACTTCAAGTGGCATCCCTATTTATTTTAAACCCCTAATGGCAAAAATTATTTCAAACCTTCCTGAACAATATTTCTATTTAGTAGCCTCTCAACCTTTTAATTTAGACTTTCTTCCACCCACAAGAAATTACGAGCTTGTGATTTGTCCTCAGCCTAAAATACCTTTTAGCAAACTCAAAAAGCTAATCTATCACTTTTTTTCCTATCCTAAATTCCTAAGCAGGTTGGATGCCGACTTCCTACTTGCTTCCTACTACGACTTTGCCATCCCGCGCAAATACAAAGACAGATCTGCTTTCTTTATTTATGACATGTGCTATTGGAATATGCCTAATTGTTACCAATGGTTCTCTAGGATATTTCACAAACTTCTCTTTCGCTACAACAAGGATATCACTGGTCATATTTTTACCATTTCTCAATCAAGCAGAAACCAGATCCTGAGTAGGTTTCCAGAAGTAGCCAACAAACTCAGCATTATTTATTGCTCATTTATAAGCGATTGGAAAAATAAAACTTTTACTCAGGAAATGACTGATAACCTTAGAAGAAAATTAAACATTGATGATCGCAAGGTGTTTCTCTATACAGGTGGAGTAGATAGTAGAAAAAATATAAGTGGAATGCTTAAAGCATTCTCAATATTTGTCAAAGTAAATCCCCAATATGCACTAGTTATAACCGGTAATTACGCCAACCATCCTTTACTACAACCACTGATTGAAAAACTTGAGCTACAAAATTGTATTATTCTTACGGGATACTTAACCTCTGATGAGCTTGGCTGTATGTATCAAAACGTTTGTCACGCGGCCCTCACCGTATCCTTTTACGAGGGTTTTGGGCTTACCGCCCTAGAAGCCAAAACGTTGGGAGTTCCACTTTTGTGCTCTAATTTAGATGTTTTCCGAGAAACAATCGCGGAATATCCCATATATTGTGACCCTAATGACATACGCGATATTGTGAACGGGATGGAAAAATTAGCGAGGACACACAGAAGGATCAATATTGAAGTTGAAAGTGATGAGAGATTTGAGCCAGAAAAAAATGAGCAGCTCTTTATTGAATATTTTTTCAAAATCACCCAAATCAACAGAAGCTGATATTGCGCCGCGCTTGCCTGCCTCTGATTTACAGTTTGGCACAATATTGCTAAGTTGACTGAAAAATAATTACTCAAGGCTATCCATGGACGTCAGTATAATTATTCCTTCGCGGGAATACAAAAGATCTAAAAATAAAATTAAATTTTTTATACCTGTAAGCAGCCTTCCCGACATAGTGGAATGCATTGAAAAATATACTGAAATTTCTCATGAGGTCATCATAATATGTAACGGCATTGCTGATAAAGAGCTTGTGAGCTATGTTCAAAATAAATTTCAAAAATACTGTATAAATAGTCTGAATGTCGGGGTGTCTAGGGCCTGGAATATGGGACGACAAATGGCGGAAGGAAAAGCTTTATTGTATGCCAGTGACGACGTCGTTTTTTCAAAAGGCGCGATCGAGAAACTGTATGAGAAATTATTTTCCGATGAGAAAATTGGCATTGTTGGTCCCAGGGGAGAAATGTGGAATGGAACAACTCGTCTTTCCTTGGTTGAAACTGATGCTGAAGTCGATGTTATTTCAGGCTATTTTTTTATGGTGAAGGCAAATGTTTTCGACCTCGTAGGAGGATTTGACCATCATTTCACTCCTGCAGGTTTTGAAGAAATTGACTTTAACATGATGGTTAAGAAGGCTGGTTTTAAGCGAGTTGTTGTTTCCGGAATGGAAGTAAAGACTCATACATGCCATGGAATCAGCTCAAGGAAGGAAGCAATTAAATATTTAAATTCATCTATTCATACAGAGGATCTGCATCTTAGAAATAAAGCCTACTTTGAAAATAAATGGTCCATTAATAACCATTCATGAAGGGACACAATCATGAGTAGCAATACTCTTGCTATCGTTTATCGAATTTATCCCGGCATTAGTAAAAATCCGGCCATTTTTCCGAACAACAAGTTTAAACTCTCTGAAATAGCACTCAAATCTTTGATTTGCGCACTCAGTGGGGTGAATTATCGCTTTTTTGCCTTAATGGATAGTTGCCCACCTGAATATGAGGAATTATTTAAAAGACTTGTCCCTAAAGAACGCTTGGAAATTCATGCCTGTCAAGACCGTAGTAATCTTGCAACTTTCATGAAACAAATGAACCTGCTACTTCGACAGGATTTTAGTGATAACATTTTTTTTGCTGAAGATGACTACCTTTACCTTCCAAATTCATTCATAAACCTTGTAGCATTTCTGCAATCTTCAGAAGATGTTCACTTTGTCACCCCTTACGACCATCTTGACTACTACACCTTGGATTTTCACAAAAAGCCACAAGAAGAAAGAGTTTTCCAAGGCAAAAAATTTAAAACTGTAGGAACTACCTGCTTCACATTTTTAACCAAGAAGAGTGTTATTCAAGCAACCGAGAAGACATTTAGATCTTTTTTACGCGGAAATAAGGATGCCGCCGTCTGGATGACATTGACGAGGCACAGACTTTTCGATCTTTTTTATATGATTAAATCGTTCAAATCTTATTACTATATTTCACTGTGTTTTTACAAAAGCTGGCGCTTACAATTTTGGCAGAATCTATTCGGTAAGAAATGGAAACTTTGGTGCCCCGAACCCTCAGTTGGAACACACCTTGAAAAAGATTACATGGCCCCACAAATCAATTGGACCCAAACGATTGAGACCTACTCAAGGGAATCACAGGAAACATAAACGAGTATCTATTTAATTTTACTTCCCCCAAACATTCCAATAATCTGTACTGACAACCAGTTCATAATTATTTTTTACAGCTGGCATAAAAATCTTCTTCATCAATTCGCCAGATTGCTCCTCAAAAGCACTGGCGTAAGCTTTTGGCTCCATGACAAATTCTGCGTCCCTAAAAATAACTTCGGGCCGAGGATGCTCATCTAATGAAAAGCTATCAGAAAAACTCCAATGACTTAGGTCGTGTAATGGGCCAGCAGTCCGATGTAGTATATTGAAAGGGTTGGAGTAGCTTAGCGCAAATACTTTGTAACCCATTCGATCACCCGCAACTTGATCAATTCCTTTCAAACCATCCTCAATCAAACAAGGATATGGAATATAAGCTCCCGTGCACCTAGATTTTTTCGTCATATTTCCAAGAACAAATAATTTGTGTGAATACAAAATATGATGTTCAACAATCCCCTGCAATCCCAGCGTCAGGAAGCTGATAATAGAAAAAATATATAAATATTTAAAGTATTTAACAGGCTTAATATTTTTTATTGTCACAAGCGATTCAAATAAAATAAATAGAAGCCATACCTTGGCATAGGGTTTGGGCCAATTTGAGCCACTAAGGATCACCGCATTTTGCAAAACAAAGATTGCGGGCAATAACCCGACAAGCCAGGAAAATTTTATTTTATTATTTTGCCAATTGACCCAAGCAGCGGGAACAAAAAATAGCAAAATCCCCCAAATATATTTATGAAAAAATCTTTTATGAATTTTAAATGACAAGAAATCTTTTTTTACCAAGTCTCCTCTTACATGCATAGATATCGAGATATCATGAAATGCCTTAGAAAATTCGAAATTTATTAGAATCCCCGTGATTAAAAACATTGTCATAAATCCGAGGAAAACCGCTATTAGCCAACGTCTCTTTGGAGGACACAGTATTCCCAAGCCGAGCAGCAAACAGACAGAATAAATAAAAAAAATATACTTTAAAGTCAGCATGAAAAATAGCAACGAGCCAAAAAATGCTCCTCCCAAAGTCATATTATGCTCACTCTCCTCTCTTGCTAAATGGGATTCCACAATGGTTAAACATAGGAAAAACCAACCAAATTCGTTATAATTCAAAATAGGATTTGTGAGATAAATAAATGCACTACACGTCAACCCAATAATCAAGTAGAGAGACTTAGACTTTCTTGTTCTCAAAAAATAAAAACAAAGTATCCCAACAAAAAATGAAATTGTTACAATTCCTATCGACTTTGTACTTGGTCCAAGCAGCTTGAGAGCAAATCCTAAAAATAGCGGGATACCAGGGCCGATGGTGGAAGTAAAATCAAGGTGAGGTATCTGCCCCTTGTATACACGAAAAGCAACATCCAACCAAATCGCATGATCAGCAAAATCAGGAAATAGCGGGTCGCTTAACTCCCAAATCTCCAATCCCATGACAACGGCAAAAAGGACTATCAGCCCAAGCGACACCCATTGAGACCAATTCTCTGAAATTGCATATAATCTAGAGATGACTCGTCTCACTCGCCGCGTTTCCGTATATAAAAATAGAGCCTCATTATAAACCTTATTGCAATTTAATCTGTGTAAGCTTTTTTTGAGAATAAAATATCAGAGGTAGTGAAAATATAATACCAACCAAAGTCAGAAAACAAAAAACTTTAAATTTCCCCTCCCAGACTATTATATTTTTAAAATATGTATTGAGAAAATAAACACAAATTGCATATAAGGATATCCACTTTGAATAGCTAAAAAATGAAATAAATACGTTCTGAGAAGTCAAAGAACTTAACTGCATAAGAATTGCTACCGACATTAGGAAATACGCCAGTGGTGTCGACCAAACGATCAGGCTAAGCTTTCCAGTCAACACCGCACTTCCCGCTCCCAAAAACATGATAAAATTAAAAATAATGCCAATGTACCCAAGCATTTTTGCCTGTTGCAGAGATGTAATTAGCCTATTAAGCATCACGTAGGCGACATATACTGGAATGCCCAAGATCAGTATCCTGAAAACTTCTGAAGTCTGCTTAAGTGACTCGACATCGAATTTGCCACCATAAAATATCAGATACAAAATCTCATACCCGTAAAGACTCAAGGCCAGGGCAATGAAGAGAGAAAATGCAAATGCTAATGATGACAATTTTATAGCCTCGTCAATACTGCTATCTCTTCCATCTTGATAATGCCTTTCCATAAATCTGGTCCATGAAACACTCACGATTGATGCCATGAAAATTTGAACTGGAACCTGAAAGAGTTTTTGCGAGTATGTAAATGCCGACACATATCCAAGTCCGAAGCTTGCCAAAACCCATTTCTCGAAAATGATATAGAAACATGTTGTAATGAATGTCACTGAAAGAACAAATAATACTTTATAAAACTTTGAGTTTCGTACGAAGCCTGATAAAAACCGATAACGTACCCCACAATCCCTGATTTCTTTCCATTGAAAAAGAACAAGAATTGTCATTGATACGATTAAAGATAGCCCAATGGCACTAGCTCCCCATTTTTTGGTAAAGATTATCAAAATAGTCAGCCCCGCCAGAGATCCCACAAGTCTACCTACCTGCTGGGAGATGTATCTATTATTGACATTCAAAACACTCTGAAAAAAAAGTGTCAGCGTTGAGAGAAAAATAAACGGAGTCAGTAGTAAGCTATATTTCTGAATAGACTCTATATGCTGAAGAAGATTATCCTGAACAAAGGCTTTTGCGATCTGAGAATTTATCAATATAAATATCAATGTGGATATACCACAGATAGCTAAAATCGAATTTAATATTTTTGAAAAATAAAGATTCTCTTGCTCTTTCCCCCCCTCCTTTTGTGAAAAAAATAAGGGAATAGCTGCATCCGTAATAGGGTTTGAGAAAAATGAAAAAAGTGAAACAAGAGAAAGTGTATAAAAATAGGCATCCAACTCAGCCGAAGTTCCCAATTTTTTGGAAATGACAACTTGATTACCCAACGTAATCAAATACCCAATTGCTGACAAAGTCGACAAGGAATAAAAAATCTTCAACATCTGCAGTTTACTCTAATTCAAATGAAATCTAATAAGACCGAACCCCATGAATCAATTTAATCATACCTAAATTGGGCGGATTTAAACATGAATATTTACCCGACGCGCAAAGTTAGGACTACTTACTCCCCCGTAGTCATAATAATTATCTTTGAAGAAGAATTGCACAGCGCAAAACATGCTCGTTTCAAAAAACTTTAGCCTATCAAAAGTTGTCCTATCTCACTAAAATGGTCAAATGAGCGAACCATTAATTTCAGTCGTAATTCCATGCTACAATTCCTCACGGCACCTACAAGAAGCCGTGCGAAGCGTTCTTGATCAATCCCTGCAGTCATTTGAACTTCTACTTTGTGATGATGGCTCTACTGACAATACCTGGGAAATTATCTGCGAGTTAAGAAAGATTGACCCACGCATTGTTGGCATGCAAAACCAATGCAATAGTGGCATTTCTATTACTAGAAATCGCCTAAACAAGGCCGCACGAGGTGCGTTCGTTGCATTTCTAGATTGTGACGATTTAATGTATCCCGATCGCTTACAACTGCAGTGGGAATTTCTTAGGGATCATCCAGATATTGATATTGTTGGCAGCATGTACCAGGAATTCAACTCCAAACGACTGACCAAAAAAAGCCACATACAATTTACACACAAAAATATCATCAAAGCATTTTATTATATGTGTCCAGTACCTAATCCTACTCTTATGGCGAGAAAAAATGTATTTGAGAAACTTCACTTTAACGAAGAATTGAAGAGCGCCGAGGATCTTGATTTCCTACTAAGGGCTAACGAGCTTGGCATTAAGCTGGCAAACTTACCATATGTGACGACAATGTATCGAATTCATGAAAACTCAATTTCTTCTAGTAAAAAATTTGATATGCAAATTAGCACGTATCTAGCATTGAAATGGCACTACCACAGGATATCAAAACGTGTGCCTCGTTTCCCTCTTTCTAAGGAAGAGATTAATAATAAATTTAACTCATCTCTCTATATTAAATACTCAAGTGCAAGAAATTTAAGCATCTCGGACCAGTTAAAATGCTTTATTGTTGCTCCATTTTCGCAAATTGGAAGATTTTTCTTATTAAGGAAATTAAAAAAATTATTTACAATTTTTCCACGATTTTCATTTTGAATGGCTTAAAAATGAATCTATGAGTAATTCAACACTGGTAGCAGTCGGAACCCAATTTGTTCTTGATCTAAACTTTTGATTTGAGCCAACAATATACAAAGGCTCATTTTTCCTTAGTTTGTGTGTGTCTGTTATTATGTTTAAATCCTTAATATCCATTCTCCGGGCCAAACTTTCAATGATGTCTCTTAATTTTTTTCCAACACCACTGGAAATATTGTAAACCTCGAAATTGCTTTCAAAAGCAGCCATTTTTATGCTGCAAACTAAACCTCTAATCAGATCATCTAGGACACCAATATCTCGAACAATATCAACATTACCTACAAACAAGTCTCGCTTTCCGTTTTGTTTTATTTTAATTAATTGCTGGTAAACTGCTGGCAAGAAATAAATAGGCCCCTGCGAATTATGCGTATGATTGAATAACCTCAGAATTCTAATCTTGATATCCTTTCTCTTTCCCAGATCCTGAAGAAGCAACTCTGCCATCCATTTTGATTTTCCATAAACATTTTGTGGACCAACTAAAGATTCTTCTACAATATCCTTTTCTCCAACCAAGGGTGCATATACATGCGCCGTACTTAAAAAAATGAAGGTTGCTCCAGCTTGAGTTTCCGCCAATGCCTGGGCCACAAAATAAGCTCCCAGAGTATTGATCTTGTAGGCTTTCAACTCCGCTTGCTCACATTCAGGAGGAGAGCTAAGTCCTGCCAAATGAACCACTGTATCGAATTTATTTTCTCTGAAATAATCTGTTACCTTAGAAGGATCGGTAATATCCAATGTTGATATAAACACATTCAAAGACCGATCAAGCTCAAGCTGCGGCACCAGTGATCTGCCAATAAAGCCGTCAGCACCTGTAACCAAAATCTTTTTCATAATCAGAAAATGCCTTTGGTACTGATTAATTTTTTTACTACTTCCATGTCATGGTCAACCATCATATGCACCAAAGACTTAAAATCAATTTTCGGCTCCCAGTCTAGCATCCTTTTTGCTTTGGAATAATCCCCAACCAATAGATCGACTTCAGCAGGTCTGAAAAATTTAGGATCGATCTTAACATATTCTTTCCAGTCAAGACCAACACGTGCAAATGCTAAATCCAAGAACTCTCTCACACTGTGGGTTTCATTTGTGGCTATGACAAAATCCTCTGGCATATCTAATTGAAGCATCCTCCACATCGCATCAACATAATCTCCTGCAAAGCCCCAATCACGGCGGGCATCCAAATTCCCAAGATGTAACTCAGACTCAAGACCATTTTTAATACAGGCTACAGTATGAGAAATTTTTCTAGTAACAAACTCCAACCCCCTACGTGGTGATTCATGGTTGAATAATATCCCACTAATTGCATGGTAATTATATGATTCTCGATAATTGACAGTGATCCAATGACCATATAGCTTTGCTACTCCATAAGGAGATCTTGGATAGAATCTAGTTTCTTCAGTTTGAGGCACCATTTGAACCAGGCCAAACATTTCACTGCTTGAGGCCTGATAAAAGCGCGACTTAGGACACACCCTTCGCGCGGCGTCAATGATTCTAGTAACTCCTACCGCCGTAAATTCCGCCGTTAGCACTGGTTGACTCCACGAAGCCTGTACAAAACTCTGCGCTCCCAAATTATATATTTCATCGGGCATTGATTCTTCTACTGCATCCATTAGCGAACTCTGATCCAATAGGTCGCCTGAAAGCAAGGTAATTTGATCAACGATATGGCTAATTCTATCAACCACTGGAGTACTGGATCGCCTGGTTATCCCATAAACTTTGTATCCTTTACTCAGTAATAGTTCTGCCAAATAGGAACCATCTTGCCCTGTTATTCCTGAAATTAATGCGCGCTTCAAAGTGTTCTCCCAAGAAAATGGTTTTAATGGACTGCTAGACTAGAATAGCTTGTCTCAGTGTTAAGTTAAAAGCATTTTAAGCTGATATTTAAACTAAAGTCAAAATGGCAAATAGGAACTAAGTCTTCTCTGCCAAGTTCTGTGCCTAAATTATTCTGTTTTTTAACCTTTTCTGATCATTCATTAATTTGACCAAATGGATTGCATCACACCAACTGCATTAGCTATGCTTCTTCTTTTCATGAATACAATGTGAGAGTATGTGAGAATCATGATCAATATACGCCACTTAATAAAAAAACCTACTTTTCTAGCATTAATTTGCGCCATGGTAATTCTATCTCTGGTATTTAATTGTGGCAAAAATGATATTGGGACCTCAAGTAGCACTACTTTTAAAACTCACCTATACCTCCTATGGTCAAGTGAAGACATGAATACTAAAATGACCGTCAAATTTCAGACCTCAAAAGAAGTCTCAAATGTAAGTGTCTATTATGATTCAGTCTCTCGAAGCGGGGTCTCAAATCAATATCGCTACCACACACAGGGAAACTACATAGAAATTGAAGGCCTATCTGATAGAAGGATACACACCATAAATTTGACTAATCTTATGCCGGGGCAAGAATATTTTTTCGTTGTCGGCAATGAGACTTTTGGTTTTTCACTTGAAAAAAAGTTCAAAACTCTTCCGAGCTCCTATCCTATCAAATTTATCAGTGGCGGTGATATGTCGACTACTGCTACGACTGAAAAATTACTACTGCTTGCAGCTAAGCAGTCTCCCCAATTCGCCCTGATTGGAGGAGATATCGCCTATGCAGAGGGATCCCTTGGTAATATTTCGAAATGGGACGCTTGGCTTACATTATGGGAAGAGAAGATGAGAACGCCACAGGGTTATTTGGTTCCCATTATCGCTGCTATTGGAAATCATGAGATTAATTCTGACGCTAATTCCATTACCGATGCACAAAAGGCTCCCTACTTTCTGCGTTTTTTTTCCCAAGATCCCAACGGCAAAAGTTTCTTTGTAAAAAAGCCCAACAATTCAGTTGCGATCCTTGTTCTTGATTCTGGACATCTCTCACCTCATTCAGGTACACAGAGAGATTGGCTAGCCAATGCACTGGCACTTAACTCCTCCATTGAGACTAAAATTGCTATTTATCATGTTCCTCTATATCCAAGTTTTAGGGATTTCAACAGTCCTCTCTCGCTGGCTGGCCGCACTTACTGGCTTGATCTATTCGATCACTATGGATTAGATTTAGCCTTTGAAAACCACGACCACTCATTCAAGAGAAGCAAGTTGCTAAATGCGAATTCGATTGTGACAAGCAATGGAACAATTTATCTTGGAGATGGCTGCTTTGGAGTTGACCCCAGGACTCCAGGCTCTCAGCCATGGTATTTAGAAAAATCCAGCGCAACCTCACATTTTTGGTTGATAGAATTAAACCATAGTACTCGTACAGCAAAGGCTATTGATTCATTCGGTAACGTCATTGATAGCTTGACCTTTTAGTCGACAATTGCTTACTTTAATTGCTGACAACTCAGCCCAGTGTCAACTATCATCTAAATCTTATCGATACAGAGATTTGAGGATTTATGGTTCTCCCTCAGCCACTATTAATCGTCTTCTGCTTGCTACTACCCACGATTTTTTTTATTAGCAAGAAACCTCATCTTCTGGCAGCCTGGGCTGCTATTGCCTGCTCTATCGATATTTTCAACTCACAAAAGTACATGAATCTCTCTGCCATTAAAATTTTTGGGATTATCGCCATCCCATATGTCTTTTCCCATTACAAGATTCTTTATAAAACACGCCTCATTCAATTGCTGGCCATGTATTTTTTGTACCTGACAGCTCTTGGAATTTGGTATGGGTATCTTTTCCCCTGGATCGATCCGACTGGTTTAAAAACAGGGCGAGACGTTCCACACTGGAGATCAGTTCTGCATCTAGGTAGCTTTTTCCTCGAGCTAACCAGCGCATTATGCCTTGCTCTCATCTTTAGAGATAAGAAGAATCAAAAAATTGCAGTTTTCACTTTGATAACTACCGTCATGCTGTCTTGCCTCGCTGGAATTATCGAGTCCTTCACTCACTTTGATTTTTATCATTTTTTTACTGGTGATATGCTACCCATCAACGCTGGCAGGGTACGTGGTTTTAATTACGAACCGAGAGGCTTGGCACAATCTACTGTATACGCCCTACTTGCCATTACCTGCCTATATAAAACTGAAAAGCATAAATTACACTTGCTGATCTGGTTTTTACCTCTTTTGATTTTTGGAGGCTTGTATTTACCAATTTCTCTCACCGCCACTCTAACTTTAGGGTGCGGATTAGGAATTATTTTCTTGCTGTATTTTCAATCCATAAAGAAAGTTATACTTGCTAAAAAACCCATTCTACTGGGAATTCTTTTCATTCTGACAGGTTTAATTATCTTTGTTCTGCAATCACCACATATAAGAAATCATTTTTATGGACGCAGATACCTCTTTGAAATGAAATCTCCAATTCAAAGTCTCGAAGTTTTTGATGCTGCTGCGGTTAATTTCTTTGTTCACAACCCTGCCAAAATAATCTTTGGAGCTGGCCCGGGTATGGTATCCATTCCCAGCTCAGCTTACATCCTGGAAAGAGACAAGGGAGACTGGGGCGATGGCATTATGGCCCTTCCGCACATGGGAGCAGTACTCCAATTTTCCAATGGTGGTATCCTAGGCTTAATCTTTTGGCTTTTCACAATGACGCGCATAGCCCGACTTAACCTAAGAGCGGGGATTCAGGGGGAAGCTGGAGCTTACAGGGCATTGAGTGTTGTTTTTTTATCCTTATATTTTTTGCAAATAAGGCCTCATTTCATTATCGGGCTTGGACTTGGTCTATCAATTCTACTTGAACAAAGTCGTTTTTCTCATACCGCACAATACACAGATTGTGAAAATTGATGTAATGTCCCCGTACAATTTTTACAAGTGAGAATCTCTTGATACAAAAAATCATTTATGGCCTAGGTCCTAAGCAAAAGACTTTTGTGGTTCTCAGCTTGGACGTAATTCTTTCTTCTTTGGCTTTTTATTTCTCCTTGGCGCTTAGGTATAGTGATTTTGTTCTCAGTTACCTATCCCATAATATATTCATTTCCTCTTGTCTTGTTTTGGTTTCGATTCAAGTATCTTGTTTCTGGTTTATGGGTTTTTACAAAGGAATCTGGAGATTTGCCAGCACTCCAGACCTTATACGACTACTCAAAGGGATAACCGTTGCCGTTTCACTTTCTTTTGTTGGAATTTTCCTCCTAAATAGAATGGAGGGAATCCCTCGCTCCACATTTATTATCGATTGGCTTCTGCTTCTGACCTTTCTCGGAGGAATGAGGTTTACCTATCGGATCTGGCGGGACAATATTTGGTATCGGTCCAATAACTCCTTTTCTCGCGTTATTATTGCAGGAGCAGGAGCAGGCGGCTCACAGTTGTTTAGAGAACTTCGCGGAAGTAAGGATCTACAGATGAAGGTCGTCGCCTTTGTCGATGATGATCCAAGCAAGCAGCATAAATTTCTACACGGCATTCCAATTATGGGTAAGATTGTAGATTTGCCACAAATTATTGAAAAAACAAACGCTCGCAAGATCTTTATTGCAATCCCATCCGCAACGGGAGAACAAATCCTAAAAATTATTGAAAACTGCCAGCACACCGACTTAGAATTCAAAACTCTCCCAAGCATTCGTGAAATTATTAATAATAAAACTGAACTTTCTCAACTTCGAAACATCGAAATTGAAGACCTTCTGGGACGCCAAGAAATTGTTCTGAATGATGAATCAGTCCAGTCCATGATCAGTGATAAAGTTATGATGATAACCGGCGCCGGGGGCTCCATTGGCTCTGAATTATGCACGCAAGTTGTTGGCTATGGGCCCAAAAGACTGATTCTTTTTGAAATTACAGAATTTTTTCTATACAACCTGGAACTTGACCTGCAAAAAAAATTTCCAGACCTTGAAATTGTTCCAATTATTGGCGACGTTAGAAATCGCGAAAAGCTTGAGAAGGTTTTTGAACAGTACAGACCTCAAGTCGTTTTACATGCTGCAGCCTATAAGCACGTTCCCATAATGGAAGCAAACCCAGCAGAAGCTGTAAAAACGAACATTCTAGGAACAAAGATCGTAGCAGAAACTTCAATTAAATATGATACCGAGCGCTTTGTGTTAATTTCTACTGACAAAGCAGTAAACCCAACAAATGTCATGGGAGCTACCAAGAGGGCCGCCGAGCTCATCTGTCAAACCATGCAAAAAAATATGAAAACAAAATTTATGGTTGTACGTTTTGGTAATGTTCTTGGCAGTAGCGGAAGTGTCATTCCCCTATTTAAAAAACAAATTAGCAGTGGGGGTCCAGTTACCATTACCCATCCAGAAATAATTCGATATTTTATGTCGATTCCAGAAGCTTGCCGCTTGGTGCTTCAGGCTGCATCTATTGGAACAGGGGGAGAAATTTTTGTTTTGGATATGGGAGCACCAGTTAAAATTTTAGACCTCGCCAAGCAAATGATTCGTTTAGCGGGACTAAAAGTTGGAAAAGATATTGAAATAGAGTTTACCGGTCTGAGACCTGGTGAAAAATTGTTCGAGGAACTTTTTATCGATAATGAACATACATTACCAACGGAGCATCCCTTGGTAAAAATGGCAAGACCAGATAATTCAAAAATAGACTTTGTTTCCAGCCTCGATGATTTGACTAAGAATATCGAAAATGCCAGCGATGCCTTTATTAAAATCAAACTCAAGGCCCTGATTCCTCAATATACTCCTTTTGGACTAAACATTGAGGAGCATACCCTTCCAAAGCCCCAGGACCATGTTCATTAGAAAAGCTTCTTCATCTAGCGATAGAATTTCAAGAGCTCCTCAGCAATCAATTCAAAGGAAAAATCTTTTCGCGCTCGGGTCAACGCTTTCTTAGACATTTCTAAACGCATTTCCTTATCCAGTACCAGCTGGCTCATCGCTCTGTATAATGAATCAGTATCACCTGGCGGAACCAGAAGTCCGCTTTCTCCCTCAGAAATGGCATCCACAAGTCCGGGAATTCTGGTTCCAATTGCAGGCAAGCCTAGTGCTGCTGCTTCTAAAACAACTGTACCAAAACCCTCTCTATAACTGGGCATACAAAAAATATCTGCTGTAATATAAAATTCTTCTGGGTGACGCTGAAATCCTAGCACATGGATACTCGGATCAGTATTCATTACCTCTTTCACACTCTCATCTAAGGGGACAAGGTGGTCTTCACTCTCACCAATAAGAAGTAAATCTGTATTTAATTTGTCCTTAATAAGTCTCTCAAAAGCACGAACCAGCTCATTAATCCCTTTGTCTCGGTTTAAACGACCGACAAAGATAAATACGGTAGAATTATCCTTAAGACCTAACTCTCTACGCTTTTCTATCTTTACCTGGGACAAACGTTCGAAGTTAAATCGTTCAAAATCAATTCCCCCAAGACAGCCCTTATGAATACACTTAATTTTTCCCACCGAAGCGATATTTTCGTTTTCCAAGAAAATAATCTGGGACGGACTGTCAGCAAAGCACTGAGTATTTAACAAGACAATAATGCGGTCACAACACTTAAGGATGGTTCGAAGAGGTCCCTTAAGCGTCATCCATCTCTGACCTGTAAAAGTGTGAAATCTCTTGGGAACACAAGCCAAAAATGCTGCAATCGCAACAAGTAATCCGGCCTTAGGTGTAGTTGAATGAACAACATCAGGCTTGTACTGCCTAAAATAGATAAAAAGTTGGTACACTGACAAAATATCACTCAATAACGAAATTTCACGCCTTATGTTGATAAAATTATGAGGAACTCCAATCTCATCTTTTAAAACTTTGGAATAGGGGCCAGGACTCGTCAAAATTGAAATATCTATCCCCGCATTCTTAAAATAAAGAATTTGCTTTTTAAAATGAACGATAGCCTCAGGAACAGTAGCGACTCTAATAACCTTCATAACCTCTATAATAACCAAAAGGTTGATCAATTTGAAATTAAAGATTATTGTGTCCTAATATCAGGGGGGACCGAAAGTGAAGGTAGTAATATTAGCAGGTGGACTTGGAACCCGCTTAAGTGAAGAAACAAATTTACGCCCAAAGCCAATGGTTGAGATTGGAGGTTTTCCTATTCTGTGGCACATTATGAAAATTTATTCCTCCTACGGATTTAAGGAATACTGTGTCGCGCTGGGCTATAAAGGTGAGGTCATCAAGCAGTTTTTTCTCAATTACCAAGCTTCATCAAGTGATCTCTCCATCAATTTGAAAACAGGAGAAAAACAGTATTACAGCTCTCTTCAAGAAGATTGGCTTATTCATCTCATAGACACTGGAACAAATAGTCAAACTGGCGGAAGAGTTTTCAGACTCAAGCATATACTCACAAACGAAGAAACCTTTATGCTTACCTACGGAGATGGGGTTTCTAATGTCAATATTGAACAGCTATTGGCGTTTCACCATAGTCACGGCAAGATTGCGACGATCACCGCGGTCAGGCCACCTGCACGCTTTGGGGCTTTGACAATTCAAGAAAATAAAATCGTCGATTTTCATGAAAAAGTTCAACTTCATGAAGGGTGGATTAATGGAGGCTTTATGGTTTTTAACCGCAAAGTCTTTAATTACCTCTCTCACGAAAGTGACATCTTAGAAAAAGGCCCGCTTGAACAATTGGCAAAAGAAGGTGAGTTGATGGCCTTTCATCATGACCACTTTTGGCAACCGATGGACACATTACGCGATAAAGAACATCTCAATGCATTATGGTCCTCGGGCAATGCTCCGTGGAAGATTTGGAGTAAATAAATGTTTGAAAGTGTTTTTAAAAATAAAAAAATTCTTATAACCGGCCATACCGGTTTCAAAGGAGTTTGGCTCACCACCTGGCTACTCAAAATGGGAGCAAAAGTCGTAGGCATATCTAAAGATATTCCCTCTCGCCCGTCTGCTTTTGAAGTTTTAAATTTGCAGAATAAAATAACACATTACTATGAGGATGTGAGAAATCTAGAGCCAATCTGTAAAATCCTCAAAGAAGAAAATCCTGACTTTATTTTTCACTTAGCTGCTCAGGCTATTGTTTCAGAATCTTACAAGAATCCGATTGAAACAATCCAGACAAACGTGATCGGAACCTCTAACGTTCTTGAATCAATCCGCAGAAATAATAAGCCTTGTATCGCCATCATGATTACTTCTGATAAGTGCTATGAAAATGTTGAATGGTGTTGGGGCTATAAGGAATCTGACAGGCTTGGAGGCAAAGATATCTATAGCGCCTCAAAAGGAGCTGCTGAGGTTATTTTTCACGCTTACCAACAATCATTTTTTAAAGAAAATAAACAGATTCTTATAGCTTCTGCCCGAGCTGGTAATGTCATTGGGGGGGGAGATTGGGCCCAGGATCGAATTGTCGCCGATTGCTTTAGAGCATGGTCAGAAAATAAACCCGTTTCGATTCGTTGCCCACAAGCGACGCGCCCATGGCAACACGTACTTGAACCACTGAGTGGCTATCTACAACTCGCATGCAAACTGAGTCAACAACCCCAACTGAATGGTGAATCCTATAATTTTGGCCCAAGAGCAGAACAGAATCATACAGTAGAAAGACTTATCCTTGACCTGTTTAAAATTTGGGGACCATCCAATAACATAAACCCCTTTATTGCTCTAGACAACCGACCATTCCATGAAGCCGGACTTTTAAAGCTTAACTGTGACAAAGCATTGTTTGATCTTAAATGGATGGCAACCATGTCATATGACCAAAATGTGGAAATGGTCGGTGAATGGTATGCTCAATTCTACAAAGACCAAACTGATATGTATCAATTTACCCTGTCGCAGATTGAAAAATATGAAAGCTTAGCGGAATTAGGGGGAATCGTATGGACACAAAATTAATTGCCGATATTGAAATTACCCCACTAAAAATTATCCAACATCCCCTAGGGGATATTCTTCATGCCCTAAAGGTTAGTGAAAATAGCTTCAAATCCTTTGGAGAAGCCTATTTTTCAACTGTCAAAAAAGGCAAAGTAAAAGGTTGGAAAAAACATTCCCGCATGACCCTCAATATCATTGTCCCCGTAGGAGCGATTCGCTTTGTTATACGCGATGGTCGAGAAGACTCCCCAACATACGGCAAATTTAATGAATTCATATTATCAAAAGAAGATTACAGACGATTGACTGTTCCACCGGGAATTTGGATGGCCTTCCAAGGGGTCAATGAGGGAGAAAACCTGTTATTAAATCTGGCAAGCATTGAGCATGATCCGATGGAATCGGAAAATGAAGACATTAAAAATTTTGAATATTCCTGGAACTCAGTTTTGTAATTAAGTATGCTTTCTCTATCATTTTTAAAACAAAAACTTATTGCCCTTAGAAAAAGAAACTTACCCGAGATTCCTGGATGTCGAATCCTGATGTATCACTCAATTGATAGTACCAACTACCTTGAAGATAAATATGGTTTCTATACTATCTCAACAGAACGCTTTAGAACTCAAATTAAGGCCATGATAGATCTAGGTATGAAAATTGTCCCCATCGAAGAAATTAATCCCGAGATGACAAATGCAGTTGCACTCACGTTCGACGATGGGTTTAAAAATAATCTTATCAATGCTCTTCCAGTACTTGAAGATTTTAATCTTAAAGCCACTGTCTTTGTAGTCAGTTCTTTTGCTCAACAATCAAAAGCAGGGTATCTGTCCAAACAAGACATCAAAGATATTTCACGGCGCTTTACCATTGGTGGCCATGGCAATACCCATACTCCTCTTGCAACACTCACGAAAGAAGCACAAAGAGATGAGATTATGCAAAGTTGCAGGATTTTATCACAATTTTCCGGGCGGGAGCTCACCATGATGAGTTTTCCTCATGGCAGCTTTGATCAAACTACCAAGAATATTGCCAAAGAATGTGGCATATCATTTTGTTTCACAAGTGAGATTGATAGACTTCGAAAAAATTTTGATCACTATGCAATTCCCCGCATTCCCATTTTATCATCGGATTCTCTTCAAACTTTTAAAGACAAAATTACAGGTAAATGGGACAAACCAGATTAGAGACCTTTTCGAAACTTAAGTAGGATGTTCAAGGCCTTGGTCCAGAGAAATGAGCTTGAAACGTCCCATTCCCCCATATAACAAATTTCTAAGGCCCCAGTTCCCTTTTTAAAGTTGTAGACACCTGGATTGCCAATTGGATCGACTCCGCTTAAATCATAGTTCTCGATATCATTTTTGCGCAAGAATGCAAGCATCGCTCCCAATATCGCATGAGAAGCGTAGCATTTCCTTCCCTCCTCAGTGGTAACGGCAAAAGTATCCCATGCTACAAATGGGGTTAAAATAATTCCTCTAAATCCGCAGATCTCTCCAGCTTTATCAAAAGCCTTAATAATATGTAGGCTATGTTTAAAATTCGAGATTATATATTTTATTTCTTCGCGAGAAAACTGTTGGCCTATATTCTTACGCTGCTCGAGATCAATATAAAGTTTATATAATTCTTCTGGCTCGGGATTGCTCCATTTCTCGATCCGTAATTGATTTTTTTCAGCACGTTTTAAGTTATGCCTCCAATTGGAGCTCATATTTTTCTTGTTGATTTCAGGGTCTTGGTTCACCTGTAACATCATACTTTTGCCACTATTTATTGAGTGTAGCGCTTTCGTCCATCCTAGCTTTCGGAGAATATTTTCATCATTTTCCGTTTTTTTCCATAAAGAAGAAATTCTCAAGACGAAATGGCGAATTCCAATCTCCTGCAGGGATCTGACAATTGTCTGACGTGCCAATAGGGTCAGATCCCCAGCAGGACCACCAGGTACCCAAATGATATGCAGAAAGTATTTCTTCCTAATCATCATCTGTACGGGACAATATAACTTATTATCCTCATCATAATACAATAAGCGCCTAACTAAAACTCCCTGCGACTCTTTGGATGCACCCCATTCATACATCTGAAAAGGACTCGCCTTGTCTGAACGAAAAACATACTGATTCCATTCATCTTTGTCGGCGATGATTTTCCATTTTACCATAGAAATCTCACAATCCTAATTTCCCTGTAATGCGGAGGACAAGCCTTTAAGTCAAGCGCACTTGGTAAATCAGGCCAAGTTATTGTCTCAAGCCCATAGGCAAACAATGTCTTTTGTATTTGTTCGTATTCTTCATCCTTCGCACGAAAGGCATAACCGTAGGGAGAACAACCTGCGGGTAATTCCTGCCATATAGAATGAAAACCAATATTTTTCATCAGATCATCAACATAATTATAAAGCTTTCTTCTCCTCTCAACTTCAGCGCAAAAATCATAAGCATCAAGCATTAAAACTGTAGCAAAAGAATATTCAGCTTGCCCAGAAATTGTATTTTCAGAGGCAGGATCCCCAAGAGGAATTTCTTGTCCCTTAAATAGCTTCCTTAATTTTCTAAAATAGATCGTGGCCTTACTCCATACTGTTTTTGGCAAAAAAGGTGTAAGAAGCTTGAGGTTATGTTTTGGAGATAAGAGGAGATGATTTTTTTTGTTACTTTCCAGTCGATCAAAGAGAACTCCATTGAAAGCCCCCCTCTTGACCCATAAGCCCCCACCACCAGGAATAGCAAAAGTTTTTCGAAAACTGAATATCCCGACATCTCCCCTCATTCCAAAATAGTTTCCATCTGCATCTTGCCCTAAAAAGCCATGAGCATTATCTTCAATAAAAATGGAATTATTTAATTTAGCATATTCTTTAAAAAAATTAACATCACAGGAAAAACCAAAAAAGTTGACTCCAAGTATAAAATCAGCTTTTGGCATTTCTTGAACCGACCACAAAGAAGACAAGCATTCATTCACTGGATAAAATAAGACACTGCCTCCCGCCAAATGGATTGCCCCTAAAATATCCCTGCAAATAAACTCAGGAACAAGAACTGTAAAATCTTTAATGCCTACTTTTTGAAGAAATGAAAAAAGCGCCCACCTGGCAAGAGAATAGTAATATATTTCGCTACTATCAGGAAAAACCATCGCCAGCGAATGAGCTTTCGTTTTCTTTTGCAGTGAATAAATTGAACGAATGACATCCATATTCTACTTACTTGTTCCCAGATGATATTTGGCAAAGCCTTTAAATATTCCCACCATTCTTCCAGTATCAATGACGAATCCTAATACTGGAAGCATAATGATTGCACTTGGATAGTCTCGAAGGATCTTCAACCCACTCGATTTTTTATAAGGAATGTAAAACCCTCTCAAGGCGATATAAGCTAAGATCCACAAAGGCACCAACAATGGCTTCCAAATAATGGTCGCAAGTAATATAAGCATGATTGTTAAATACCAGTAAGGAACATTGTAGTATGGCATTGCCACAGTTGGCGTTGCGTACATAATACTTTTTCTGTAGATGCCCCTTAATGTTTTTCCAAAATTGATCCCCATATAGCGAATTACCACATCGTTATTAATTCCCCTTTTGATATTCTTGCGCCTAAGCATCAACTGCCACTCAGCATCATAGCCGGCACGCCTATTCTCCAAAAAAAGTCCGTGCTGATCAAAAATGCTTCGCTTGACCACTGAAGACGGTACGGTTGAGCGCTTTACATCATAACCGTAAGTCTGAGCAATGGCCGAGCTGTCAATGACCCCTTCTCCCTTTAAAAAACAAACCCCTGATACTACCTCACAATCGGGATTTAGCTGCAAGAAGTTCCACTGCTTTTCCAGCCAGTCCCTTTCAAAGAGGAGGCCACAGTCCATGAAAGCAATCCAACTAGACCTGGACTTGCGAATGCCAACATTTTTCGATGATGAAGGAGTATCTGTACCTTCAAAGACATTGTAAAATTTTGTCGTATAGGCATGCTGACTCTGAGCAATCCAGGAGTCTACAAGTTCAGACGAGTTGTCAGTGGAACTGGAATTTACGAGAAAGACTTCCGATGGCATTTGGGTCTGCTGGCTAATCAGATCCAAGGTAATAAGCAATGATTTAGCTTCATTGTGATAAGGAAAGACGACAGAAATATCAAGCATTTCTTGTTCCAAATCGGACCTCATTATAATGCTTAAACCATGCCATGGTCTTTATTATACCTTCATTGAGCGTATGTTGAGGCGTCCATCCAAAAAATCTATTAACCTTTTCAAAGTCCATATATTGTTGATCAATTTCTCCCGTAGTCTTGCGACCTTTCATGAGGCCTAACACTTCTTCAAGCCCTTTTTGATTTTCTGCAATCTTATAGATTGTTTCAATTACCCCCCTAACCGAAATTGGTGAATTAGTTCCTGCATTAAAAATTTCACCAGAAATCTTGGGATTGTGCGCGAGTCCTTCACCAATTTTCAAATAGAGAGCGACTACATCCTCGACATAAATAAAGTCGCGAACTTGAGAACCATCACCTCTAGGTATAAATTTTGTGTAGCCCTGAGCAGATGTAATAGCATCGGGCATGACAGCGGAAAAGTTCAACTGCCCAGAACCATAGATATTGCAAAAACGGGTCACAACAATTGGTAACCTGTAAACATCCGAAGCATAAGCCTGTGCAATCATATCAGCACAAGCTTTGGAAGTATCATAAGGGTATCGCGGCAGGAGAGGATAATCTTCTTTGTAAGGCATCTTTTCAGCAGGATAAGAACCATACGACTTATCCGTGGAGGCAACAACAACAGATTTAATTGTTTGTGGACACTGACGAATAGCCTCGAGCAAGGTGTAGGTTCCTCGAGTATTTGTTTCAAAGGTAAGATATGGATTGGCAAGACCTACCCCCACTTCCACCTGGGCAGCAAGATGAAAAACACAATCAATCTGCTCTTCTGAAATAATTCTCGTCAATAGCTCTTTGTCGCATAAATCACCTTCAATAAGGGTTATTTTATCTGCCAACTCTTCAAAATAAAGGAAGGTATCTTTTTTAAGATTACGTATAAGACCAAATACCTGTGCATGGTGCTCCAATAGCTCTTTAGCAAGATTGCCCCCGATAAAGCCATTTACGCCTGTAATAAACACTTTTTTACCATACCAAAAATCTATAGAGTGACTCATCTTGCTCCCCTTACATGAATATTGTCGATATTTTCTTCGGCTTCTTCCAACTCTTTTAATGTATTCACAGTAATATGTACGCCAAGATGTTTATAGGCGTTCAATTCTCCTCGAGTAACCAACGCTTGCAAAAAATCTTCGAAGCGGGAAAAGTCACTCATTAAAGGAATTAGACTATAATCAAAATAGAAATATCCGATATTAATCCACTTATCTAGCAATGGTTTTTCTTTGTATGAAATAACTCGATCGGCATTGTTCACTTCCATTAAGCCAAATTGACTACGAAGAGGCCAAACACTGATCGTTGCCTTTTCAGGTCTTTTTTTATGAAAATCAATCATAAGCTGTAAGTCAATATTGGAAAGAGTATCACCATAAAGAACTAAAAAATCGGTCTTAATAAACCTAGCGGCTTCCTGCAAACGCTTTATAATATCAACATCCCCTGAGTTGACTAACTTGACATTAAAATTTTCCGAGTGATGTTCAAAGTATTCTTGAATCTTTTCAGATTTATAACCAGTGCAAATAACCACTTCATTAACACCTGAATGGTCTAAGTGCTCAAGGATGTGACCCAATATTGGTTTTCCCTTGATCTGAATAAGTGGCTTAGGAATATCTGTCGTCAGAGGGCGAAGTCTTTCGCCTTTTCCACCACAAAGAAGTACGGCCTGATATTCTTTAGTTTTGTCGATCATATTCCTTCCTAACCCAAGCAGGGGCAAAGCTGTAACCAAGAAACATAAGACCTTTAAAAGATGCGCTAAAAGACCATAGATATTTTCTAGCTTCGGCGCCTCTTCCAGCATCAATCAAAATTTTTGCATGGGAAAAATGGGCCCCCCTCTTCAGGAGTTTAATTTCATGCTTGTACTGCCTTTCGAATTCCGGGAATATTGTCTTATAACTTTCTACACTCAGATCAGTTTCACTGACCATAAGCTCTGACTTGTTCCAAGTATAGCTCGCCTGATGAATCCTCCATTTAGCCAAAACTTCAGGAACCATATCCAACTCATATTGAAACGCAACCCTTCGAAAAAGATCTGCCTCTTCGATCATGTTGAATCTAGGGTCGAACCAATATTTTTGTGCTAATAGTGCACTCTTGCGCAGTACAACTGTCTCCATCGACAAAAAATATGCCGTCAAAAGTGCATCAAAGCATTTACCCGTTTTATAAGGCGTTCTCTCATAGAGCCTTTTCACATCTCTTTGTTCATTAAAAAAGATCGTATCACAAAAAACTAGTCCGACTTCATCTCTTTTAAAAAGTGGCACTTGCTTATATAATTTTTCAGGAAACCAAAGGTCATCACAATCCAAAAATGCCAGAAGCTCACCTTTAGATTCTTTTATCGCCAAATTTCTGGCCTCGCCAAGCGGTACAGTTTTTTCCCCTTTGAAATATCTCAAACGAGAATCAAATGAGTTCGCAATCTCACCACTTGTGTCCGAGGAATTATTATCCCAAAAAACAATTTCCCAATTGTCATATTTTTGGGCATAAACTGACTCAATTGCCTCTCGAAGGTACCTGCTGCTATTGTAGCAGTTCATAATCACGCTAACTAAAGGTCGATATCCTTTCATCACTACCTCAAATAGACTCTTTCAAACAGTTCACAATGTAAGCAACATCCTGTTCCTCCATCAATGTATGCAAAGGAAGAGTCAGGATTTGCGAATAAACTTTCTCCACCACGGGCAAATTAACATCTGGTTGTGCATATTTACTCAATAAATGGTTTGGTTGATAATGCACACCAACTTGAATTCCCTTATCTGCTAAATATTTTCTGATTAATTCTTTCTTATGGTTCAAGATTTTTACGGGAAAAATATGCGGCACAACCCTATCATCTGCTCCTTGGTTGAACTCAAAACACTCGATTCCTTTAATTTCTTTAAGTTGCTCCCTGTACATTCTCACAAGTTTCATTCTTTTGGGAACAAACTCAGCTTCTAATCGCTCCAGCTGTATTCGGCCAATAGCTGCCATAATATCACTCATATGGTAGCGCCAACCTTGATCGATGACGTCAAATTCCCAGCTTCTAGTACCAGAGTATCTCTTTTCTGTATCTTTCTGAACGCCCAAAAGTCTCAAATCACTTACACGAGAAATAACATCCGAATCACAAGAAACAACAGCCCCTCCCTCTCCGCTGGTAATGTTCTTAATTCCATCGAAACTAAAACATATAACATCACCAAAAGTGCCAATCTTCTTTCCTTTATATTTGCACCCAAAAGCATGAGCAGCATCCTCAATCACACGCAAGTTATTCTCACGAGCAAAGCGATATAGCTCGTCTAGATTTCCTGAATTACTGGCATAGTGAACAAACATTATCGCCTTGGTATTGCTCGTAATTCTATTTTTGGCATCTACAAGGTCCAGCAATCCCGTAAGCCCATCAATGTCGCAAGCAATAGGTGTCGCGCCTGTTGCTGAAACCGCCTGAAATGAGGCCACAAAAGTGAGCGACGGTACCAGAACTTCATCACCTTGCTTTAAACCAATGGCCTGACAAGCCAAATGCAGTGAGGCAGTACCGGTATTCACACATGCAACACTTGAACCGCCTCCTAAGTATGCCGCCAACTCTTTCTCAAATTTTTGAACCTCTTGCCCCATGCCAAGAAATCCCTGGCTCATAACCCGAGTCACTGCCTCTATTTCACTTGTCGTAATATTTGAGCAAGATAGCCTTATCATAATGTATTACCTATCACTAAAATCAATCAGCACATCAGACAAAGAATCAAAAGCGCCACTATGAGTGGCCACTAATACCGTCATTTGCTTTTTTAGTTCTTTGATATTCGCCACGATCTTTAATTCAGTTTCCTTGTCTAAATTAGCAGTAATCTCATCTAAAACCAAAATTTTAGGCCTTCTTAGTAGAGCACGCGCCAATCCTATTCTTTGCTTCTGGCCCATAGACAAGCCTTCTCCCTGCTCAGTCAGCTTGGTATTTAATCCATCAGCCAACTGCTGCAAGACAGTCTCCATATTGGCGTTTTTTAGAGCTTCTTCTATTTCGTGGCTGTCCGGCTTTTCGTGCAGTCCATATAGCAAATTATCTTCTATCGTCCCGCTAATTATATATGGCTCTGGCCCCATATAGCCCAAATTCCGACGAAAATTTTCAGCTTCCAAATCAGTAAGATGCTCATTCCCCCAAATGACTTTACCGTCGGTTGGGGAATACATGCCAATTAAGTTCATAAGCAAGGTACTTTTGCCACAACCCGATGGCCCTTTTATCACCAAGCACTTTTTATCTGGCAGATTAAAAGAAATATTAGAAAATACGTTTTTTCCATCTGAGTAGCTATATTGCAGATTCTGCACAGTAAGATTAAAATGCGAGATTTTCTTTTCCGCTGAAGTATGTGTCAACTTTGGCAGTTCGCTTGTGATAGCTCTATTTTGAGCCAAAACTTCCATGATTTTTTTAAAATTTACCACATACATATTAAGCCCATTGGTAATGGCGACAGTCTCACCCAATACCTGGATAAACCTGTAAAGGAGATAGAAGAGTGTCAACAATTGGGCACCTGAACTTCCACCAATGTTGAAATAATAAAAAAGAAGAAAAACAATTATTATGCCTACAGTTGGAGGGAATATCTGCGCCAAAGCATAGTACTTAGTATTTCTTAGATAGTGAGTATAATAATCTGAAGCAAGACTGACTGTTTTCTTTTCTTCAACTTGGTTCATGCCTAATATTCGAATAAAAATAAGGTTTTTAACTGTGGCCATAATCTGGCGATTTAAATCCGTATTTTTATCAAGCAATAATCTTCCATAAAAACGTGCTTTACGATTGAGGATATAAACTAATGGAGTGATTAAAGAAAAAATCAAAACGGAAGTTATAAATTCTTTGGGCAATGAAATGATGCATAATGCTCCCAGGCCAGCAGCCTGAATTAACAAGATGATAAATCTTGCAAAGCTTGTGACAAAACTCCCCGCTTTAGGAATCACCTCGCCTAAAATATTGCTGGTATAACCAAGATCGTATGACCATCCAGATTTATTGCTGAAAATATTGCGAAAGAGCTCTTTGCGAGTTTCAAAGATAAATGTTTCAAGAAAGACAATGTTAACAAAAGTTAGCGAAAATTGTGTCAGTGCTCGCAACAAGAGTGAGCAAATAAAGAAAACGAAAAAAAGGCTCACATTAGTAGCAAGGGGCTGCATTGATTTTGGAATTTGATCAAGAGGTACAAAGTGCAGATGAAAAGTGTACACCTGTATTAAAGACGCAATCAGGTATTCCGCGAAGATACTAAAAAGAGAAGCGATCCCGGCAACAATGCTGATATAGTAAATTTTGGCTGGCAAAAGCTTGAAGTATTTTGGCCCACGAGTCTGCATTAAATTCTCAATAATTAAAAGATAGGTTTTACCCAATTTCCCGATAAGTGTCCATGAAACTCTAGTCCCACAAGACCTAAGCGCAGGAAAAAGAAGCCATTCAGTAGCCTTTTAAGCTCGTTGTGCTATGTGCAAAATACAAATTGTCGCATATAGCCGCTAACCAGTTTATAGATGAAAATTTATGCTATCCAAGATGTTCCAAAACCTTTTTCCTTCGTCTCCATCCATTAAATAAAAATAGTAACCAGCAACATTATTTTGATGTTTCGGAATAAGAAAAACTCGCTCCAAAAATAGCGCTAACTCACGTGCATTATTCAAAAGCAAAATGTCTGAATCCGCATCAAAAAGATCAAAGTTTCTATAGTTGGTGACCCTGACAGATGGAATATTAAAAAAAGTAGCCTCAATAGCCGCAGTCGAATAGGAAGATATGGCCAAGTCAGAGGCTAGCATAAGTTCATTTAGGGGAATATCAGTAACAATGGCAATATTTAAATCTCTAGCATGCCTGTCGCACGATTTTTGGATTTGCTCTCTCACTGTTAGCGGGTGCGGTTTGACTAAAAAGCGCAATCCTTGTCGATTCTTAACAAGACTCAAGGATTGTGTAATCACATCAATATCATTAACAGAGGGACACAGAAGAACAAGCTGCTCACTCTGATTAATTCCTAAACCATCTCTTACTTTTGTTCGAATTTCTGATTCTTTATTAATTAGGTTATGAAATGACTCATATTTTCCGGAGCCCACAATAGTGATCCTATCTTCAGGATAAAAACTCTTCAATAAATTCTTAAAATGTTCACCCTGAACAGCAAAATAATCTGGGGCAGGCAGCTTGGTTACAAAATCTTCAAAGGTATTTTGCGACACCTCTTCTATCGAAAATATTTGGTTAATCTTGCTTGAAGACTCCATGGCATGCTGGATTGATATCACGCTGTGCTTTCTAAAAAATTTAAGGCCTGCTACCATAGATCGACCATAGGGATGCATTTGCGAATAATTTACAAAAATATGAGGAACCGGCAGCGTCTCTCCAAATTTTTCATATCGCAAAAAACTCTTTTGCAAATCTAATACAACTCCAGTGACAAAACTCTTTATTAAAAGTTCTCGAACCACGGGGCCAAGATTAATCCCTAATCTTTCCTTGGAAGCAACTGTGATTATTAGTGAAATAATTGCATCAATCTTAAAGAAAATTATGAAAATATTACCTAAAAATGCTTTTAACAGTTGAAGCAGGGGCGTATATTGATCAATCCACTCGACTCTGCCTGGATAATGGGCTTGAATGCGATCCAAGTCTTTTTTTAACATCTTTGGATGTAAAATATGCTTTGCTGAAAGCTGTAAATTAACCAGGTAAACAGATTGCTTGCTCTTAAGCTCCGGAATATTTCCTAAATGTCGGTCTTGCAATGTCGGGTGGCGAACAAAGCTTTGTGGGAAAAAAGATTCAAAGTACACGGTCCCTTCAGAATGCTTAGACTTACTTCTCATTGAAATTGCGATGGTCTTACTAAAAATTGCCACAATAAGACTTCGAAATAGTAAATTAATTCTCATACAATAGACCAAATAAAACTTCAAAAAGATAAAGGAGGGAACAATACAGGGTACCTTCTGGGCAAAATTATCTTTGACTAATTCGTGAAACGAGAAGTCTTCAGTAGCTACTTCTATCTCTATGTTTCCAAGTGACAGCAATCGTTTGATAAAAAGTATGTACGCCAGTGAATAGAAATAACGATTGTCAACTTCCGGATCTTTTTTTGTAATAAGAGTAAACCACCAGAGGGAGGTATTTCTCCATTTTAAATGGTTTCCGATATCACTCTCGCTAGCGAGCAGCCTATTGAGTTCTAGGATTAGGGCCCTAGACTCCTGCAAGCATGATTTTAATATTGGCCCCCACTCCTCTTCATTTGAAAATTGATTATTCGAGGCTCCGAGAGCAATTAAATCATTTTTTGAGACATCATTACTGAGTTCAAAAACATAATCAAAATTGTTAAGCTTACATTTTTTTATAACATGTGTATTCGATGTATCTACCAGAAGGACTTTCACTTCGTACCTCTTTATAGAACATTTCCATAGCTCGGACTGGCATTATTAGTAAATAGTCTGCGGTAATAAATGATGAGCCGCTTGATATAGAAGAAAGCTATACGGGTAAGCGATACGACTTTTCCTGATCGCTTCAAGCAGTCTGAGATCAGCCCTTTTTCAAACTGAGTGAGTTTTGGAATTAAAAAAAGTGTAATTAAATACCTAGGTACAATTCGCAATTTTTTAGAAGAATCGTGATAACCGTAAAAGGAAGCCCGTTGACAATTTAAAGTATCAAAAATAAAAGCATCTATTTTGTCCATTCCTCCATGCCATGCCTCTTTGTCAATCGCGGGGTTGAAACCTGTCACATATTTCCCCATAAGAACATCACCCCACCATAATTTTCCAGCGATAGTTGATTCAAGTAATATAGAAGGAAAATAAGTCATTTTAAAACGCTGACAATAAGCTCTGAGGACTCTTTCTGTCTCCTGATGAAGTGTCTCAAGCTTTAATACATTTATTTCTCTACCAAGACACAGCAGAGGGTCACAAAGCTCCAGTATTCTAACATGTTGATAGAGGACAAAAGCGGGGCGAAAGGTTTCAGGTTCAAAATATCGCCAACGATTAATATTTGAAACGAGCGTATTCTTAGGTTCGCGGATAGTGCAAAGAATGGAATAATTCCTTCCTTTCCAAAGATCATTAAAATCTTTTAACTCAGTCACGTGATGAGGATGATAGAAAATCATCTTCTTTTTTAATATGTCTTCCCCCTGTGCCAAGGCATAGGCAACATGAATAGAATAAAAAAAGTTATCAAAGGTGAGAGGTATGCCGTGGAGGAGGCTTAAAACACATGAAGAAAACTTCTCAAGATTAACAGTGTAATGTTCATTTTTATTCTTACCAAGCTGATCATGCCTCTCGAATTTTTCATACTGGGATTTAAACAGTCCAAGGTTGAATTTATCTTCCGATCGAAACCAAATGAATTCGTTAACCAGATCCGGTAACGATTCCTCGCACTGTTTCGCACGCCAAAACTGAGCAACATAAACATGGTTGTGAAAGCAAATAATTTCAGGATGACCATCAAGTAAACTGTGAAAGAAATCTGACCCCGTTCTTCCCGTCGTCACCAATAATTCCATTGGAAGATTTCTTACATACGCCAACAATTCAGAGACATCACCTCTCAAATCATTCGATTGACTTGCAATGTCATTATTTTCTGTCAATCCCCGGCTCCTCTTTTTTTACCCGCTATGCCCGAGTAAATATGTAGTTAAACATATTATTGTTATCGATATCAATTACACTTTTACTTTTTAATCTCAGCCCACAATTTGTAATATGACTAATGATCTTCTGACTCTCTTCTGATTTTTCATCAATCTCAATCAATAAGGATTTTAATCTTTTGTCTGAAAGAGTTTTTAAGGCCCCTTGTATAATCAGCAACTCCACGCCATCAACATCAATTTTGATATGTGTTGGAAAGGGTGCCGAATAGGTTTCAATCCATCCATCAATGGCGACAGTAAGTATCCCTTGAACAAAGCTTGCATGCTCAACCGCTCCGACTTGGTTCATGGCCGCACCTGAAATAAATTGAGGTATGGAAAGTCTGGCAAAAGACATTCTGTCGGCGACTGCGACAGGAACAGGTATTGTCGTTGCGTGGATTTTATTAAGATAAATATTTCGGCAAAGAATTGCGAAGTTCTGCGATTCAGGCTCAAAGGAGTAGGTTGTAACGCCACGAAGACCTGCATATACGCTATAAAGCCCAATATTGGCGCCTACATCATAAAATACATCTGCAGCACCAAAGCTTTGAATCCACTTTAATGTCTCAGGCTCTTTACTTTCAAAAGTGACGGCTCTCCAAAGAAGCAGACGATTCGAAACTGATAGTTTGATCATCATGCCTTGATACTTTACAACGATGACAGGAGAAATTTTGTCATAAAAAGAAATAATCAACTTAGACAAAAAACCGCCGCCTGAAATCAGAATACTAATAAATTTTTCGATCAATCGCCCTGCAGAACTGATCATTTTCCACTCTCCACAACTAAAAATAGCAGTTAAAATAATTTTCAAAAAGCATTGATCGTAGCATGGAGAACCTGAAAAAGCATCTTAGTGACTACGCGATTCGAGTGGGATTGACAAAAGTGCGCACCGCATCCTTCTAAGATATCTCCTTTTGAAAAGAGTCCACATCAAAATGATGGTGGCACTTAAGCACCTCCAGGGGCTGAGTAAAAAATTCTCGAAATTGCTGCTCTCCTTTTTCAACCATAGTTATACGAGGGCATTTTGTCGGCAAGCAGTTATAACGGGCATCAGGTTCAACCCTTATGATCTTTTTTGCCATTATCTCAGCTTCTAAAACCGCCGCAGAATGCATTCCAACAACAAAATCCGCAACGAAAAATAAATCCCAAAGAGGGTAATTATCCAGCATTTTTATTTGATCATACCTTTGAAATTTTGCCGCGCTCTCTTTTGGGTGCAATTTTAGAACTAAGTTGTAGGAGCCCATCAAGGAAGTCCATTCTTTTACTAACTCAAAGACTTGAATTTCATTAAAACCCAGCTCTTTGACTACTTCTCTTTCACTACCAAAGGTCTCGCATAAGTTGTCAGACAAAAATACAACTATTTTTTTTGTTTCATCCAATTGTAATTCACTAATGATTTGTGCTCGCGACTTGCTGGGTTTGTAGCTCTTTATGGTTTCCCAATAAGGATTACCAAGTACTAATAATCGCTCTGGGCCAATTTCCTTACAAGCAACCTTGTAGGCCAATTCGTCATTGACCACCACTTTATCGGGCAACACTACCTGCCCGTGCATCAAAAACCTTGCGCCAATCGCAGTCCAATGATCTACAAAGGACATGCTCTTGATATTTTTAGCTATAGCCATTTTAATACACATTAGCTCTAGCCTGTCCTCTACCGACGTCCCGGTAATAACATATGAAAATTTATTTTCGTTGAATAATTTTTCAACTTCACCAACTGTTTTAGTTAGTACTGCCTTATCTCGAAGAGATTCAGGTAAAAATTGTATCTTGCTGCTAATCAAAATGTATTTGTATGGTTCAAGATAGCGTACTAAGGATGAAATACAGTTAGCGCTGCCGGGATCTGAACAGACTAGCAAAATTTTCTGACTATGCATTGAGATAGACTCTCCCACCAGTCTGAATGGCCCTTTCCATGGCTTCGCAAACCTCGATACTTTTGCGGGCGTTATCATAATTTAGCCATTCTTTTTGCGCGCCGTTTGAAGTTTTTAACCAGGTATCAATCACCTGATGAAAAATGCCATAATGATTTCCTCCAATGGGAAAATGTTCATACGTATCCGGAGCAAAGACGCGTTCGTCGCCTTTAAAAATATTTACATTTGTTTCATGGTCATTGATTTCAAGTAAACCTTCAGTCCCTTTAATATGAAATAGACATGTAGGCGCCAGGGAACTTACAGGAGGGGAACACCAAGAAACTTCCTGAATCGCATCCACTCCGTTTTTAAAATGTAAGTGAGCCAACAGATAGTCATCAGCTGATTGAAGTTTATTTCTAGTGGCTACGTAGACATATTCAACCTCACTCTCTGCGAACCAACGCATAAGATCGATATCATGACATGCCATCCAGTAGACGAGAGGAAATTTCCCCAACACTCGCTGAACTGATTTCAAGCTGGGATTTCTTCGGGAATATATATGACGAAGTTCTCCAATCTCTCCCTGTGACTGCATCAGCTTAGCCTGAGAAAATCTTGGACTTAATCGCAAGCTATGAACGACTGAAACATTTTCTGTGCTACCATTAGAATTTTCCAAGAAAAATCTTAAATCTGTAACATTTGTAACCAATGGCTTTTCAATCAATAATTTTTTTTTGCTCGAGGCCATCAAGGCAAGATACTCACCTCTCACCCATTCAGGTGTTGCCAGAATGATTCCTTCGGCCTCAGGGAATTTCACTAACGCACCTGCCAAATCACCATCTGAAAATGCCTGGCCTTTACATTTCAAAGATAGGTTTGTCACCGTTTTTTGGCTATTCCCAACAACCGCACAAATCTCAGCATCATTTCTTTCACAAATAAGATCCGCATAAATTTGGGCCATCTGTCCTGTTCCAATTAAGATAATTTTTTTCATGCGCCACCTATAATTTCAAGAAATCAAGAAGCTCTATTCCCTTCACTGTCTCTTCTATTTGAAATATTTCATTTCCTGTTTTAAAAAAATTAAATACTACATCCAGTACTTTCTCGTACAGGTCTTCCTCATAGCGTATTTCACGATCAAGAATACCCGATTCAGTTACAATATGGACGTGGTAAAATTCAGTCTGTAACCGAGATAGAAAATTCAAGTGGGTCATAAAAGCATTACCGCACTCAATATGCCCTAACAAATAATCATCTCGAACCACTTTACCTTCGGGGATACAATTAGCTCCAAATATTGCGAGGAAGATTTCTACAAGATGGACGCCATAGAAAAATATATCTCGAAACCTAGGATCGTCTCCCAAGTCAAGGCAATAGCGAGGCCCTGTCAAATAGGCTCCCAAAACTTTGCGACCAGCAATGAACTCCTTACATTCCTGAACTGCTCGACTGAGTCTATATATAGAGCAAGACATGATAGGAGTACCGTACACAAGGGATTCATCTCGCAATTTCTTGGCGTGCAAAAAGCTATCGACCAATGGCTTATCTATAAACGTAGGTTTTTTTGATCGTATCGCAGCTAATCCAGGCTCAAGATGTGACTCACTAAATCGGCCTAAAACCATTATCGCATCGGAGCATTCGATTGCCTCATTGTAGCTTTTTGCAACCTTAGGGCATCCGATTTCTTGTGCTTTTTGTAAAGCCTGTTGATAGTCCTCACCCCAGATACATGCGAGTGACATTTTTTTATTAAATAGATTATTGTTTTGAATTAGATCTCCAAAACAATTTGTATGTGAACTATCAACTCCGAGAATTGCAACGTTTATCACTTTTGTCCCCACCTAGTCCCTGCGATAAAACGATTCAGACTTTTATCGTTGAAATAGTACACGGTTATAAATTCATCGGTACCAAGTTGTACTGTCATAGGGTAACCCAAGTCCCAGGAAAAGCCATCGTCACGCAAGACAATCTCATTCTCCATGTCCCACGTTTCCCCATTGTCATAGCTAAAAACAGCGCGTATCCCGTATGGCTTTTGTCGATAACCATAAGTACAAAGGATTTCCTTTCCTGATAATCTTAGTAAATGTGCAGGCTGCCCAAAAATGGGTGTTTTCTTCGGGCTAGTCCAACTAAAGCCATTGTTAAATGATCGTAGCGTATACAAATTCCCTACTCCACCAACTGGCATGAACTCCTGATCAGTATGAAATGAAATATCAGCCCTTGCCATGGCCAAAATCTCTCCCTTATCAAGTGGCAAAATTGCTGTCTCATTAAAATTTATTCCTTGATACTCAGAAGCAAGAGGATTCTTATCTCTTGCCAAGCAGACGTCATCTCCCCATTTCATCCCTTGATCAAAGCTACGAACAAGATAAACTTTATCCGTCTCATACGGTGCCCCCTTATACAGAGAGAGTAAAAGTGCGCCATCTGAAAGCTCAACAACAGGTTCTCGAGAACATGAGTTAGTTAAATTCGGGATATTTACGTCGTACGCGTCTTTTTGCATTTTTAGGTTTTCATCATAGCGCGCGACAACATTTGCTCTAACTCTAGAAACAAGTCCATGTTCTGATCTATGATCAATAATTCTTCCATCTATAAGGTGTCTGTCACAAGATGGCCTGACATCGAACTCCGTAACACGCAAAAGAAAATCTCCATTGGATAACTTCATAAGAGCTGGATCATTAACGCCATATTCTGATTGGTAAAGCTTGTGATACGTTGACTTAGGCCATGTTTTCCCTTTGTCAGTAGATCTTATCATTGAAATCCAAGAGTCCCTGTCATGATGAGTGACATTACCTGTTCGGGCAGCATTAACGCTTGTTTGTCCTGCCTGCCTAAATACAACAATAATTTCATCATTGTTGATTACGGCCCATGGAAAAGTAGAATAAAAATTATCGTCAAAATATATGCAAAAGCTATCACTTATTTTGCATGAAATGTTTCGACCTTTCACTAAGTTCATTTATTAGTTCCTTTATCTCTGTATAATATCTAACTAATTTCGGAAAATTATCTTGTTCCTCCAGATTTTCACTCTGTTCCGCGAGGTTTTGAATATCTTTTAACATGTCTCTAATATAGGCTTTGGTGTACCAATATGCAGGAATTGCTGACTCTGTATGGACCAGATTTCTATTCTGATTAATTTTGCCAATCTCAGGATGCCGCTCAAGTAAATCTAAAATATTATTCATAGTGAATAATTCATTTTCTGAAAAAAGTTTTTCGAAGACAGTGCTTACAAACTCAAAATCTTCTGGGTAGTCGAGCGTCCAGCGTAGATGAGATAAGTTTTTATCATTAATAAAATTTATAATTTTAAATTCAGCAGGATGCTTATGGATGTAAGTGAAGGGATGATTACGCTGTGATGAGATTATAGCATTCTCACTGATATACTTTAATGTGGTAAAGCGGACGACATGGACATCCATTCCATCTGGATAAGTTTGAGGATCGCAATTAGTCACAAAATCTGCCTGATTTTCTTCATATAAACTTAATGCCTTTTGGACTATTTCAGGATCTATAAAAGGACAATCTCCACCGACTTCCACAATGACATCGGCGCGGCATTTAATGGCGGCACAATAAATTCGATCAAGAACATCTTCAGGGTGTCCACCATAGGTACTGACACCCATCTCTTGCCCTAGTTGAATTAGCGATTTATCAATATCAAGATCACTTGTAGCCAAGCATATCTCATCAAATAGCCTCATAAGCTTCAGGCGATGAATAATGTGCCCAACCACTGGTCTATTTAATATCTCAGACATCGACTTTCCAGGCATTCGGCTTGAGCCTTGTCTGGCAACCACAATAGCAACAATCTTTTTTTTCATCTTTATTTTCCTGTCGCTCGAGCCTTATTAAATAAAAAAGTTGAATAAATATCATGAACATTTTTTTCGGTCACAAAAGCCTCTTCCAACGAAGAAACCATCTCCGTTTTGTTTTCAATATGATCAACAATATTTTTTACCGCCTGACTAAAAGCTTGCTCATACTCTGTTCTCAGAAAGGGAGCTTGATCATCCAGATCATAATAACCTTGAAATACAGGATCAGCTCTTTTTTCACAAATTGCATATTGCAATCCAAATTGCCTTATATGAATTTTAGCCGATTCAAAATAAAGCAAGATTTCAATAACGCTATAATTATTTTCATTGAGAGGATGAAAATGAACAGCACCGCCAGCAGAAAAATTTAGTTTCATTTCAAGGGAATAATCATCCTCACTAAAGTCAGCCAAACCACCAGTAACATCGTATGAAGCAATATCACCGACAAGAAATTGCATCAGATTAATCAGATGTGAACCATTATTCTTAATGCCCTTGGCATAGAATATTGCCCCAGTTTGAAATGTGCCAAATTGATTGCTTTTTATCCTTGATGAGAGACGCTGCATGGTAAGATCAAATCTTCGAGAGTAATTTACCAGGCAAGGTATTGAGGCCTCGGTTATTAAACTTACAATCTCTTTTGCCTCTTCAAGATTAGAGGCCAAGGGCTTTTCTAAAAATATCACCTTGGGTGGATACTTGAGAATATTCTTAATTATCCCAAGTCGGGTAGAAGGAGGTGTGCAAATCGAAATAATTTCTGGTCTATGTTTCGCTAATGTTTTTTCAAGATCAAAAAAGGGATCACCGCCCCATTTCTGCGCAGCACTTATGGCCGCTTCAGGATTTGAATCAAAAAATCCTAGTAACTTGGTCTTCGTATTTTGTTGATAAGCGTGAGCATGGGTCAAGACAGCATCAGTGACTGGCGAATCAAGACCAGCGGCAATTTTACCGGCACCAATAATCAGGGTACTTATTTCCATCATACTCAATTCCAATCACCTATACCTGCATTCAATGCGAAATAAAAACTTCTCCACTGGCATGCGCCACCGCTTTAAATGAGGCAGAGCCAGTGCAGACACTATAACGACATGATTTCAATATCAATCAATTTCCCTTTTTTACCCACATCGCGTTATGTTTTATTTTGCTTTAAAATTCAAGTTTGTGATTGTCTTAGCTGAACGCTCTATTTCATTCTCCTATACTTGATTTATCAGTGCGTTTTCAAAAAACCGGTAGACATCATTAGGCTGGTTAAAACCTGTCATATGCACTAGATCGAGAACACTTTTGCCAGGCATATATGGCTCCCCACTCTGAATTTTCTCTTTAATCTCATCGACTGTCAGAGCACAATTTACAAATTTATTTAACTCCCCTGCCAGAGATTCTGTGTAGAATAGATTCTTGTCCCAGTATACGTAATAATCTATGCCATGTAGTCCAGCCTCAATCAAAGCCGTACTTGGCGGGCCAATTATAATGTCTACGAAAGGAAGAACTTGAGGAAGGTTACTATATCCTGATAAAAGATTGCACTCCGTCTTGCCAACCAAAAGCATTGAACCCTTGATGCCTGAAAGTTTGTACCAATAATCACCCCTGGTCTTTATTCCAAAGACCTTAATTCCCAATTCCTGCAAAATTTCGACACTTTTTTCCAAAAATCGTTTTGCCTCATCCAATCTGACACTGGGTGATGTGTTCCAAAGATCAGGGGGCAAAAGCAACGCGCTTGAATATCTTTTTTTTACGCGTTCCCTTTTTAGTATACTCTTATTGATTGGAAGAAAATTGGAAAAGTAAGGAAATGAAGATACAACAATTCTATCAAGAGCAACACCCTTTGCCTTGTAATCTAAGGTATCTTTTTCTCCAAAGGCTAGCATAAAGTCATACAAGCGGAAATTCCCATTTTTATTTTCACTACTTATCCAGCCATTTAGTCCATGCGAAGTCAAAAAGGTTTTAATTTTTAAACTTTTTGCTGCCAATGCCGCTAGATTGTGCGTTTCATAGTTTTCTGAAAATAATACAACGCCATCCGGTTTCAGTGCTCTATAGTAATCACGTAAGTTTAGGTAAAAGTTATAAGCCTCCTCGAAATAGCAGAAGATCCTTTTCTCAAACGCTGGGACAATTATCTCCCAAGGTAAAATATAGTCTTTTGAAGTCAAATTATCTTTTAGATTTTTAACTAGCAAATTGGTTTCTGGCTTAAGCTTCAATCTAAATGGTGTGGTATAATAAAAAAAAGTTTTAGTTTTTATTGCTGCCCAGATATTTTTTATTATTTTTCGGTCCAGGGGTATAGAAATTTCAATGTCACTTTGATAGCCCCCCCTTATCCTAGAGTAAAAGTAATCCTCCATTTTTCCGGCCGAAAAGAGGAAAAACCTTTTTTTACTCTTACAGACTCCCCATATCCGGGTGTAGAAAATAATTAATTTTAATATAACCAACTGGAAAATATTTCCAGACTTAAAAACAGGTGACAAGTCACGGCTTCGCCCTGAAGTATCCAACCTGACTTTCTCATTCATAATATCAAAACTTCTTTCAGATCTTTTTGCACTAACCTTTTCCAAAGACGAAGATTTTGTTTTCTCAAAATAGCTAGAGACAATTTGAAAAAAATCATCCGTGTTGTCGAGATAGACACATCTATATTCTTTTAAAGCTTTTTCGATGAAATAATAATATCTAACGAGAGTATTTAACAAAATTTCTGTACTTGGGGCAAAAGCCAAAGCAAGCGAACAATCCATCACGCGACTAATGTCTTCTTCGGTCTCGTTAATGTACCAATCATGAAGAATTCGAGTGTTCTCATGGCATAAAAACCTTCTATCCTCATCATTGAAAAAGCTATCAAAGTAGGCAACATTCTTCGAGTACCTTTCTAAAAAATCTGGGCCAAATCCCTTTGAGAGTAATACTATCTTGCAACTCACCCACGTCGGATTGATTGCAAGTAATGCTTCATACTCCTTTTCGCTATTTACTAAAAGAAGCGTATGTTGGTATTGGTTATTCAATTTTCTCCTGTTGACTTATCTTAAGTTCGTTTTCTTTCCATTTAAAAAATGCTTGCCAGCGCTTACTTAAAATCTCAATCTCTTTTCCTGGATTTAAGAACATTTCAAAATTATATATTGGAAAAAATTCTGGAGAATACCGTTCCTTAAATGTTGAAATGCTTTCAAGCTTGGCATCTAACTTTGCTGGTGGGGAGTTTGGGCTAAAATACTCGCCAAGATCATAAGTTCCAAATCCCGCATCCTTATAATATTTAATTGCTTCCCATTCAAGTAGATGCCTTGGAGCTTGTATTTCTGATTGTAACTCAGTATTAACCTGGCTCCAGCCTTCTGCAGCTGTTCCATTATGCTGGCAAAGAAGAAAGCTAATCGACTTGCCATTTAACTTATTCACAAACAGGGTGGCGTCTCCTTGCTCAACCATTTGCCTCATATGGTCAAAGCTCTTTTGAGGACGAGTCATTCCTCCTGCAGCGACAAAATGGGCCTGCTGATAGTTTTGAAATTCTGTCTTAATCGCCGCTTTGTCTCCCTCTCTTAATAATTGCACCACTTGACCTTGAGCACTTGCCCGCTTAATCAATTTACGGTGCGAGCTACTCATATCTTCAAGCAATTCACCGTGACTTTTTCTCAAATCCATCACAAGAGAATTATTACAGATAGTGGAGAATCCATATGTCGCTAGATCAGCGGTACCACAAGGATTTAATTCCTGTAGAGAACTTATGTACGGAGAGACATTTTTCCTTTGAAAGGATATGTGCTCTATGCCCCGCTCCTGGCAAAACTTAATAATTATATCTATAACTTGCTTAAAACTTTTTTTCCTCTTATGCGTTCCAAAGCTATCATTTATCGCTGGGGCCGCAACAGGCACCCCCGAGCAGAAAGATACGCTCTTAATGGGAACTCCCTCTAAAATAAAATCCTCTACGAACATAGTACAAACAGAGACGACCTCTTTCTGTGCCCTTCTGTACAGAATAAAACTTTCATTCTCAGCCTGGTACGACAACTCAAGATTTTTAAGAAATTCATAATTACTTTTGAGACTAACTTCACGTCCCACTTCTCTGCAGTAGTCATTCCATTCTTGCTTGGCTAAATTCTTATAAAATAGCATTTCCATAGCGATTACCTCGGGGCAAAGATCAGAATGCTTTCTTTATTATTTCAAGTTGTCTATTTAGCATATTGCTGGGAATGGCGCCACCGCACAGTACCCATAGACATTTTTGAAAGCTTGGATTAAGAATATTTCTATTCACGTCAAAATTGTAAATTCCTGTGGCGAATCCCGCTTCTTTCAACTTCAACTCGCACCGTAACAATTTCTCTATGGGCGCAATGATCGGGATAACATAAGGTGTAACCCCTGTACTCTCAAGGTGGTCACAAAGGCCAAGATGATCAAAGCGGTCACGAAAATCATGATAATACTTTACTCTTGCATCAATCTCTGATTTTTTCTTTGTTTCCCATAATCCCTTTGCATAGCTTGAAAAATAAGGGCTCTCCCCATAGAGAGCATATGTCATAAAAAGCAGCTGACGTGATATCTTCTTGAATTTCTCAGAGGATGAAACAAGTGATAGATCGCTAAGGACTTTGGCAAAATTTAATAAGGGAACAAGAAGTTTTCTTTCTCCCTGAATCGCCTGATCAAAAAAATCTCCAAAGTCTGAAAAACTTGTAGTAATCCCACCTAGCGTCATACAAAAACAAAATTTTGAGAAGCTAAACAGACCAAAGTCGCCAATGCTTCCCAACTTTTTTCCTTTGTATGAGCTATCTATGACGTGGGCACAATCCTCAATAACAACTAATCCTTTTTCTTTCGCAAATGCCATCAAAGTATCCATGTCCTGAGGAAACCCATATTGATGATAGACCATCATCCCCTTTGTGTATTTTGATAATTGATTTGATGCGAACACCTGGCTATTTATTGCATTGTACACCCAAAAACCAAGCCAGTTGGGGACAAGAAGTTCATCTCGTTTTGATTGAAAAATATTCTGGTTCCTGAGAAATTTTAATATAAGGCAAAGAGCTGCCTTGCCTGAGCCAACAAAGAAATGACCGCTGCCGTCTTTATAGTCATCTTTACCTAAAAAGGGACTCAATGAACGAACCAGCTCCGCAATGACAGGAGTTTCAACTTCTCTAATTGTTGTCATTTTGTTTTTTAACAATGGCCATAGTGGATTCCCAAATAGGATAGACGCTCACATGTTTTTCTACAAAAAATTGCGAGGTCGCCTCTTTAACTCCAGTAAATCCACCGACCTCAGTCTCGTGATCGTGGATTAAAATAACTCCACCGGGGGATAATCTGGACCAAAAATACTCGAAGGTGTCCAAAGCAGGTTCGTAGAGGTCACAATCATAGAAAACCAAAGAATATTTTTCTTCTTCCGGAAGAGCGGCAAAAATATCTGGAACAAATCCTTTTAAAATTTCTACATTTGTAAATGACTTAAAACTGTTTGTAATCTCTTGGAAAGATGAAGAAGTTTTGTAATCACCTTTTTTAAATTTTGCAGGGTCTTTTTCATTCAGGTCGGGAAAACCTTCAAAAGAGTCTATGATATAATACTTTCGTCGCTCTCCTTTTTGGGCCAAACAGTAAGAAAGAGCACATAGGGCATTTCCGCCTTCAAAAGCTCCGACTTCAACGATGCTTCCAGGTACTTCCGACGTTAGTCTCAACGACTCCAAAAAGAAGTAGTTACCCAAAACAGATGTATGAACAGGTTTGACCGAGTTAAGGTTAAACGACCTAACGTACTGATAGAGGGAAGGATCAAATTTCTTGCCAGTTGCCTCTAAAATCTTTTGAGAAAAGGATTCAAGAAAAAAATCAGAATACGTTACATAATCGATTCCATCGACAAGACCCTTTCTCCCTAGCTCCTTGGAAATACTTTGTAGCGCACCGCTGGATGCCGCAAAGATAACGACCCTGAATGTCCCTCTCTCAAAGGAGTCGAGAATTGTCGAGTCTACAACTTTTACGCCGCAAATATCTTTCGACCTAGGGTTGGAATCAATACAATACTTAAACCGCTTACAATCAATACGCTCCAAGTACATTCTAAGAAACTTGCTATCTCCCCAAGCTATAAAGTTCATTTTTTGCTCCACGCCATGTGCTTTATGGAATTGACACGAGCTGAATTTGTCAGGTCACTTGATGCTTCAGTTGAAGTTCATGACGCACATCTTATATCCAAAAATTGTCTTTTAAGCAAGCTATTTATACTCCTCTTGCCCCCTACTCCAGAGGGAAAAGTCGTGTTTCTATCGGCCATTGCAGCGAGAAAGGTAACAAGGAAAATCCTTTGTCGGATTGATTTTTTCATTTAAACAAACTATATTCCAATCGTTCCTTACATTACATTTTTCCAAGGTTTGATAATGAAATCTATTAACGATGTCCTACTATCATGTATAAACCTCCACTGGCTTAGGCCTGATAATGCCCTTTGGGTTCTTAGCTTTTATCAAACTTTTGCCAAAGAAATACAACTTGCCACTAATTCTAATAACAAAACTTTGGACCTAGGCTGCGGGGATGGAACCACATCCTATATCCTTCTTGATGGTGTCCTTAATAAATCATTTGATGTCTTTCATGATACTCAAGCTGAAAGAGCTAATTTAAAGACTGACACCGTTAGGTCTGCCAGCGGCTCTCTTGAGGATCAAAAAGGTGATTTTTATAATATTCATACTGAAAATTGGAAATCCTCTCTGAAATTTGATGCTATTCCCCCCTCCCATTTTTCATGGGGATGCGATTGGAAAGACGCGCTTGTTCAGAAGGCAACAGACCTAAACATTTACGATAAGGGCATTGTTCATGATGCTAATTCCCCCCTGCCTTTAATCGACGGCGAAGTAGATTTTGTATTCAGCACGATTATTTACTGGCTGGCCAACCCTGCAAAAGTTCTCACCGATGTTAGCCGAGTTCTGAAAACTAAAGGCATTTTTGCCTTTAGTTGCCCGAATGAAAGCATCACAAATTTCACATTACACAGTATGATAGACAAATTTAACTATCCTGAACTGGCAAGTCTCGACAGAGGGCGGCACGAGAACTGGAAAAGACATGCGAATAAAAAAGAATACTGGGAATCTCTTATCACTAATGCAGGGTTCAAGATTGTTGACTACAAACCCTTTCACTCATCATTGCAAATCGCATTTGGAGAAACATGGATAAGAACTCTATTGCCGGCCTACAAAGTTCTTTACCAGCGCTTACTCCCTGGTCATAAAGAGATTTGGCAGGAATTTAAAGATGAATGGGTAATGGAAATGTACCGCTTACTACTTCCGTTCACAGACGAAAATTGGCTCAAATCAAAGAATAATCCGCCATTGTATCACGCATTCTTCTGCGAAAAGCAGTAGTTAAACTAGACTCGCGATCTTAGGCGAACAAGATAAAAAGCCTCTGCATAAGATACGCCCGTATTGATGCCCCATCGTTTGGCTATAACTTCCAGTGCCTCAGGGGAGCGGGGGTGAGGATACAGTCTTCTTTCAAACTCATAACTCTCCATTGCTTTTTGCTTGCTTCGAAGATGTGTGTCACTAATCTGAATAAAAACATTGGGCAAAAAGTCCTTGGAGATATTTGCTCCCTGCCATTCTGTCGCTGAAGGCACCTCGAACGACAAAACCCCCTGGACAGACTCAGATTCTAGCGGTCGTGTCGCGGTAATAACCGCTTCAAAAGTTTTGCGATGATCAATGTTCAAATCGCCAAAATGGTGAGTAAAAATAAAGTCAGGCTTAAACTGATTTTTTTCTTTCTCTACCGCTTTTACAATATCCAGCAATGGAACTGAGTCGAAAGCATTGTCGGGAAAGCTATAAGTTTCAAGTTCGTGATAACCAAGAACTTTTTGCGCTTTTAGTATATTTTGCTTATGCGCCCTAAGTTTGGCTTCTTGATCGTCCTTTTCCTGGCGGGCAGCAATACCTTCCCCTAATATGACGACTCTTACTCGGCTGTCACATTCATTAATAAGGCGAGCCATTGTAGCCCCCATCCCCAAAACTTCGTCATCGGGGTGAGCAGCAATAACCATAATTTTTTTATTTTTGAATAATTCTAACATCGGCTACTATCTCTTTGTTGGCCTTGAGCGAAGCACGCGAGAACTCAAAGCGAAAATGTTCATTCTCATAAAATGCCTTCGGGTATCCATCAGCATCGAGCATCCTGATATAATCATACACTTGATCGATCTTTTCCAAACGAGAAATATCACTATCTTGCACCATTCTGCGATTGAAAACCACTGCCTCTCCAACTTGTGGTGTTGCTACTAACTTTTCATTAATTATCCTTGTTATCATCAACTCGATAATTGCGTTGGCCCGCAAAAGAATTTCTTCTGCGGTTCCGAGTAGGCTTAGATCGTGTTTTAAATAGATATCTCCACCGTCTACGACATTAGTAATCTTTAAAGCAGAGATCTTGGTTTTCTCAAAACCTCGCACTATCAAATTCTGTAGTGGACTCCCTCCACGTCCGAAGGGGAGATCTGTCATGTGAAAAACCACACAATCAAATTGCTCATAAATATCTTGAGAAATAATATATGACCAATGAGGAATGAATATCATCTGAGGTGCAATGGCTTGCAGCTTTTCCTTAGAAAAGTCTTCCTTCTTCGTAATATAAAACCACTCCGCTGGCACTTTGGCTTTTAGCGAATCGACCAAGGAACTATTCCATTTTTTTTCACTTAAAATAACAAATCTCATGAAAAAATTTCCCAGGATGCAGGAGTACCCTTTGATATCTTCTTATTCACTTTTTTGCCCAACAAAGTTTCATAATGCTTGGGTGACAGCCCAGCACCAGGTCTTAAGCACTTTAAATTTTCCGTGGTCAAAACATCGCCAGGGTTTAAATCTTCAGTTACAAAAATTGAACGCCTAAATTGTAAGGATTTTTTTTCATTCTCTCCAGGGCCATAAGCAACTTTGCCAAGAGAAAGCCAGGCCCTCTCACTTTCTACAACCAGCTGTCTCATCTCATGAGGCTCCATCGAAAAAGCAGAGTCAA
>Ga0210057_1000813_pt1 | contig 50296 bp, 39 predicted proteins | sample CryGeyCG2114_010_2_FD_183968 | JGI IMG/M metagenome (GOLD analysis project Ga0210057, IMG submission 183968) | Groundwater microbial communities from aquifer - Crystal Geyser CG10_big_fil_rev_8/21/14_0.10 (SPAdes) (version 2) | ecosystem: Environmental > Aquatic > Deep subsurface > Groundwater ...
TAGTGCGCGACGAATTATTGATGCTCGCCAATGACGCCAAAACCAAAAAAGACCAGGAAAATTTTAAGCGATTGCACGGCAACATGGAGCGCATTGAGGCCTCGCTCTGCCTTCCCTTAATGAGCGGGGCGAAGTTAATCGGCATTATAGTTTTAGGCGGCAAGATTTCCGGCGACGCCTACACCACGGAAGATTTGGAGCTGTTGAACACTCTGTCAAAACAGGCGGGAATCGCCATTGAAAATGCCAGGTTGTATAAGGAGGTGCAAGGATTCACTAAAACTCTCCAGCGGACAGTGGATGCCAAAACCAAAGACCTGCGCGCAACCAATGCCGCGCTGGAGGAAAAAAATCAGCTCAACCAGGAACTATTAGAAATGAAATCCGACTTTTTACGCGTAGTCAATCATCAACTCAATACCCCTTTGTCTGTTATGAACGGCTATTTTTCCATGATGCAAGAAGGCAGTTTTGATTTTCAAAAAGGAAACAGCGGCATAAAGGGCGGGCTGGAGCGGCTCAACAGCACGGTGGCTGACTTTTGGACCGCTTATGAACTGGAAGGCGAACGGATGCAGTTAGAGCCGCAAGAAACAGATATTGCCTCAATCATGGAACGGTTAGTTCCGGAAAAACGGAATATGAAATTGGCGCAGGAAAGAAAATTAATTATAGAAATACAAAAATCAAATTTCCAAATCCCGATAGTCTGGTGCGAAGCCAAGCAAATCACCCATGTTATTTCAAATTTATTAGATAATGCCGTGTACTATACGGAGAAAGGCGGCGTAACAGTTTCCTACGAACTAACCGGAGAGGACAAGGAATTTTTGCAAATCAACATCAAAGATACCGGCGCGGGCATCAGCGAAGAAGACAAGCATAAATTATTTCAAAAGTTTTCCCGCGGCAAACACGCCTCGGGATTGCGTCCGGATGGTTCCGGTCTCGGCCTCTATATCGCCAAAAAAATAGTGGAGAGCGGCGGCGGTAAAATCTGGGTGGAGAGCGCCGAAGCCGGCAAGGGTTCAACCTTCAGTTTCACCGTGCTAATTTACAAAAACCAGCAGCCGGAGAATAAAGAAAAAATAATTTCACGGGAGAATAAAATAGAAATATTTTAACCATACTAACTTAAAAACATATGCCAACCAACAAACAAATAACCAACACCATGCATTCAGGAAAGGGCAGGATTCTGTTTGTGGAGGACGAGCAGGAGTTGCTCAATATTTATCACGTACTCTTGGAAAAAGAGGGTTATGATTTTTTGTCCACCAAAGATATTAAAGAAGCTTTGATCATTACCGAGTTTGAACAGCCGGACGCGGTCATGCTGGATATTATCATCCCAAAGCCGGAAAACACTATGGCCGAGCAAGGCTGGGAATATTTGGAAGCGGTTAAGAAAAATCCCAAAACCAAAGACATTCCCATTATTGTTTTTACCAATTTGGATACGCCTCAGGACAGGGAGAAATCAAAAAAAATGGGTGCGGCCGCCTACATCTTCAAGCGCGCCTGCACGCCGCGGGAGGCGATGGAGGGTATGGCGGATGTGATTAGGAAAGACTGCCGTTGTACCCGTTGCCGAAATTGAAAAAACCGTCTGCGCGCCGCGCCCCCGTCCATAACGGCGGGCGAGTAGCGGTGTTTGGTCGGGCAACCCGTTCCCCGCTGGCCAGCGGGGGCGTAAGGCCGAAAGGCGCACCGGCGAACAGGAAGGGGTTTTGAAGGGGAAGGAATGTTCGCCCGTTAGCCTTTCGGCCTAAAAAAATATTCAAAGTTCGCAGTCCGGATTTTCGTCAAAAAAGGTTCGAACATCAATCAAAAACGACCGCAATAATAAAAAGAGGGTTAAAATCCCTCTTTTTATTTATGAATTTGTATAGTATCATAAACAATATGCCAACTTACGCGATTAACAAACGAGCGAATTTTGACTATCAAATATCGGATAAATACGAAGCCGGCATTGTTTTTGCCGGCTATGAGGTTAAATCCGTTAAAACCGGGCATATCAGCTTAAAAGAAGCTTTTGTCACCCTTAAAAGGAAAGCTGGCCACGGGCTGCCGGACGCTTATCTGACTAATTGCCATATTCCGCTTTATAAGCACGCCGGAAAAATGCCGGATTATGAACCGGCCAGGTCGAGAAAATTATTAATAAAAAAAATTGAAATTCGCCAGTTGATAGGCAAGACTAAAGAAAAAGGCTTGACATTAGTGCCGATTAGAGTGTATAATAAAGGCAGCTTGATTAAACTGGAATTCGGCGTTGGCAAGGGAAAAAAGAAAATAGATAAGAGGGAAAATATAAAGAAAAGGGAAACGGAAAGAAGAATACAAAAATTGCAAAAACAATACTAGCGTACTCTTTATAATAATCCCCCGGGGTAGGGTATTTTTAAAATAATAAATTCCAAGTACCAAATACCAAAAAAATTCTAAATTATAAAATTCAAACCATAAAAATATTTTTAGAATTTATAATTTAAGATTTGTGATTTCTTTGTTATTTGGGATTTGATATTTGGAATTTACTTCGGCTGCGCCGAAGTCGGGGGATGCCAGGCTTCGATGGCATGTATATTTTATAATAAGCAGGGCGAGCAATGCTATTTGCGCTCGTTAATCCGATAATAGCAATTACAAGTGCAAAAAACGTACTTGCAAAAGTAAAGGCTGCTTTCAGCATGCCGACTTTTGCCACTGTTGCCGCTTAAAACCGGCAGCCATCCGAACCGGCGACACCTGTTAGCCGGATCTCGGGTGTCATCTTAGCAGGTTAGGCTTGTTGGTCCGCGTTCGCCGGCAAGTTAAAACTTCTGAACGCTAGCTTATGCGGATTTTGTTCTGTTTTAACCGCGTAAGTTAAGACAAAACAGAAATAATCCTGTAAACTTATTATGGAATGCCTGTCAGACGCGAGTTCGATTCTCGCCATCTCCACTTACATATATTATAATAGAATATGCGCCGTACCTATAGACGACCAAAGCCAAAACCAAAAATGGATTTTTACCGGATAAACGAACAAATTCGCGTTCCGGTTGTTCAGGTTATCGGCGATGAAGGGGAGCAGCTGGGAGAAATGCCGACCGCTAAAGCGCTACAAATGGCGCGGGAACAAGAGCTTGATTTAGTTGAAGTTTCCCCTAAAGCCCAGCTGCCGGTGGCGAAAATAACCGACTATGGCCGGATGAAATATCAAAAGGAAAAACAAATCCATAAACAGAAAGCCAGCCAGAAAAAAATTGAAGTCAAAGATGTCCGCCTATCATTGAGAATCAGCTCCCACGATATGGAAATGCGGTTAAACCAAGCCACTAAATTTTTTGAAAAAGGGCATAAATTAAAAGTTGAAATTATCCTAAAGGGACGGGAAAAGCAGCACTGGGGGAAAGCGGTTGAAATTGTAAAAAATTTTATTGCCAAGCTGAAAGAGAATAAACAATTTAACTTAATCGAGGAGCAAGGTTTGACAAGACAGCAAAATGGATTTAATATAATACTCGTTAATAAAAAAGATTAAATATAAAATTATGCCGAAGATAAAAACGCATAAAGCAACCGCTAAAAGGTTCAAAATAAAGAAAAAAAGCAATAAAATATTAAAGAGAAAAACAGGGCAGGGCCATTTTAACAGCCGCGAGCGGGGCAAAACCACGCGCCAAAAAAGGCTGGATGTTACTATATCTAAAACTTTAAGTAAAACTATTAAAAAACTAATGCCTTATAGTAAATAAAAATAAAAAATGACGGCTAAAAATTTAAGAAAACTTTTTTCACTTTACACTGTTGTTATTCATTTTTAATTTTGAATTATCTTTATGCCTAGAGTAAAACGAGGAACCACTCATACAAAAAAAAGACGCAAACTGCTTAAAAGCGTGAAAGGATACAAATGGGGCCGAAAAAATTTAATCCGCCTCGCTAAAACCGCCTCCACTAAGGGAGGGGCGCACGCTTTTGCCGACCGGCGGAAGAAAAAAAGCGATTTTAGAAGCCTCTGGCAGATTAAAATAAGCGCTTTTGCCAAAGAGAACGGATTATCATACTCAAAATTAATTTATCAGCTCAGACAGGGCAAGATTGAATTAGACCGCAAAATATTAGCCGACTTGGCAGTTAATAATAAAAAATTGCTGGCTGACATAATTGCCAAACTAAAATAATAAGATGAATATCTTAACTGTGCTACAAACTATAATCGCGGTGGCTTTAATAATCGTGATTCTTCTGCAACAGCGCGGCGCTGGCTTAGGCGGCGTCTTTGGCGGCGGAGACTCATCCAATGTCTTTAACACTAAAAGAGGCGTTGAAAAAACTTTATTCCGCGCGACTATCATGCTGGCCGCGATCTTCATTATTTTAGCTCTGGCTAATGTACTTTTATAAATACTTTTATACTCTTATAAAACGTGTCTGAACCCACTTCCCAAAATTTATCTCCTGGCTCAAAAATGAAAAAAAAATACAACATTTATAAAAATAAATGTGTTTTATTTTTAAAAAAAACGCTGGTCATCGGAAAAAAAAAGCGGGGAATTAACGCGGACAAAAAATTGATATTTTCCCTCAACAAATCAAAAATGCCGAACTGGGACCAATTAAAATACATCAGCCATTTTCTTTCCCGGCAAGAGAGAAAAATTATTCAATTATGCGTAGTAGTTATATTAATAAGCTTGGCTTTTTTAAGTGTTTTTTTTTATCGGGATCATATTAAGCTGGCGCCGGCAAGAGGGGGTAGCTACACCGAGGTTCTGACCGGGAGCCCTAAATTTATCAATCCGCTTTATGATTCAATTAACACCGTGGACAGCGATATTGTTTCTTTAGTCTACTCCGGGTTGCTGAAAAAAAATAAAGATAGCGAGCTGGTCCCTGATTTGGCGGAAAAATTTGAAATAAGCGAAGACCAGCGCGTTTATACTTTTTACCTGAAAAAAAATATCTATTGGCACGACGACAGCCCTTTTACGGCTAATGACGTCTTTTTCACTTTTAAGGCGATAGATGATGTTGAATATAAAAGTCCCCTAAAATCAAGCTTTGACGGCGTGGAAATACAAAGAACCGAAGACGACGGAGTAATAAAATTTATTTTAAATGAGCCTTACGCCGCCTTTCTTGAACTGCTGACTGTTGGAATTCTGCCGTCCGAAATTTGGCAGCAGATTCCTCCAAAAGCCGCCAATCTGGCTGATTTAAATCTAAAGCCGATCGGAACCGGGCCGTATAAATTTAAATCCCTGACCAAAGACAAAGCTGGCAATATTAAATCATATGAACTTGAGGTAAATAAAAAATATTTTGGCAGCCGGCCGTATATTGAAAATATTGTTTTTAAATTCGCCCCCAGTTTTGAAGACGGCCTAACTATGCTGGCTGACGGCCGGGCGGAAGGAATTGATTTTCTGCCCAAGGAATATGAAGAAAGAGTCGCCGCCAAAGACACCTACAATCATTATTATCTGTCCCAGCCCCAATTTACCGCCCTGTTTTTTAACCAAAACAAGCTTGGTGCCCTAAGCGATAAAAGAATTAAGCAAGCGCTGGCCTACTCAATCGATAAGCAAACCATCACCGCTTCTTTGCCCCATGCCCGCTTTATTGACAGCGCCATATTGCCGATGTTCAAAGACTACTTTAACGATGACATTGATAAATATGGTTTTAATTTAAAAAAAGCGGAAGATCTCCTGGATAACGCCGGCTGGGGAAAAATAAAAGTTGAAGAAATAAAAAATAATGAGGGAAGTGAAGCAGAGGGCGGCGAAGGAAGCACGGAAGAGCAGAAACCGGAGATTGAAGCGGGAACCTGGAGAAAAAAGGGCGGGGAATTCTTAACCGTAAATATCACCACGGTCAAACAGGCGGATACTGTTAAAACGGCTAAATTAATTAAGGAATCCTGGGAAAAATTAAACATTAAAGTAAATTTAAATGTGATTCCAGCCCAGCAAATACAAGGGGAGATAATCAAGCCGAGAAATTACCAAATATTGCTTTATGGGATTATTTTAGGCTCCGACCCGGACCAATATCCGTTTTGGCATTCATCCCAAATCGGCCCGAGCGGCCTAAATCTGGCAAATTACAACAATAAAACCGCTGACGCTCTTTTGGAAGACGGGCGCATTACCAACAATAAAGAGATCCGGCAGGAAAAATATAAAGAATTCCAAAAAATTATCGCTCAGGATCTACCGGCAATATTTCTCTACAGCCAGCGGTACTCATATTTGAACTCAAATAAAATTAAAGGTTTTGATACTTCCAATATTACGGTCCCGTCAGACCGTTTCAACAATATAACCAATTGGTATATTAAGACTAGAAAAAAAATAGTCTGGTAGCCGCATGGGGATGTGGCGGAATTGGTAGACGCGCTAGCTTCAGGAGCTAGTGGTAGCAATACCGTGAGAGTCCGAGTCTCTCCATCCCCACTTTTTTCAAATTATAAAACTCAAATATCAAACAACAAATAAATTCTAAATTACAAATAATAAATTCTAAGCTAATTTTGGTTATTTGAATTTTAAATTTATAATTTTTTTATTTTTTGTATTTTGTTATTTGCCACTTAACTATAAATATGTTTACAAAAAGACTTATCCGCTCTTATGGCGGGCACAAAAATCAACCGGGTCAGAACAAGCAAGCGCAGGAAATTTCCCTGTCGGATTTGCCGCGCGCCCAAAATAACGAACAGCCGCGCAAAAATAAAAGGCACAGCGGCAGAAATCAGGCCAAGCAATTAAGGTCAAACCCCGCGGACGAAAACGGCCATAAAAAAACCGGCAGCGACAGTTTAAAAATCTATCCTCTGGGCGGCCAGGAGGAAGTCGGCCGCAATTGCACTGTGTTTGAATATGACAATGATATTATCATTCTGGACATGGGCATCCAATTTCCGGACGAAGACATGCCGGGTATTGACTACATTATTCCCAATACCGAATCGCTGGAAAATAAAAAGCATAACATTAGGGGAGTGTTATTTTCGCACGGCCACCTTGACCATATCGGCGCCGCGCCGATGATGCTGGAAAATCTGGGCAATCCGCTGATTATCGGCCGCAATTTGACCCTGGCTTTAATTAAAAACCGGCAGGAAGATTATAAGCGCAATACCGCCAAAAATTTAAAAACCCTACTGATCAAATCACTGGACCAAAAAATAAAGCTGGGAAAATTTAAAATCAGTTTTTTCCAGGTTGACCACTCTATCATGGACGCTATGGGGGTTATTATCGAAACTCCGCACGGCACCATTATTCATCCGGGCGATTGGACCATGGAAGTTGACCCGATGGAAAACAATCCGATTAATTATGATAAATTATTAAAACTGCCCAGCCCGCGGATTTTAATGCTGGAAAGTTTGGGCGTTACTTACGACAAACCGCCAGTGCCGATTAAAATTACTTTGCGAAACCTGCAGAATTTAATAGACAGCGCGCTCGGCCGGATTATCATCGGCACTTTTTCTTCACAGATTGAACGGATAAAATACTTGCTGGAACACGCGGAAAAAGTGGGAAAAAAAGTGGCGGTTGACGGCTACAGCATGAAAATGAACGTGGAAATTGCCAAAGAGCTTGGTTATATTAAAGTGCATAAAGAAACTTTAATAGGCGTTGATAAAATCCACCAGTATCCGGACAATAAAATAATCGTAATCTGCACCGGCGCCCAGGGGGAAAGCAACGCGGTCTTTTCCCGCATTGTCAATAACAACCACCGCTATATTAAAATTCAAAAAAACGACACCGTGGTTTTTTCTTCGTCTATTATCCCAGGAAACGAAGAAAGCGTGCAAAAACTGAAAGACCAAGTTTACCATTTAACGGAAAATGTCATCCATAATGAAATAATGGACGTGCATACCGGCGGACACGCCACCAGCGCGGATATAGTTAAGGTTATAAACCAAATCAAACCGGACTATTTTATTCCGGTCTATGCCAATTATTACATGCTGATAGAAGCAAAAAAACTGGCGATGCGCAACGGACTAAGGGAAAACCAGATTTTCATCCTGGAAAATGGCAATATTCTTGAGTTTAAGAATGGCCGGCCGAACCTGCACAAGGAAAAAGTGAATACCGATTACGTAATGGTTGACGGATTGGGCGTCGGCGATATCTCTAATGTCGTCCTGCGGGACCGGCAAGTAATGTCGGATGAGGGCATGATCGTCGTCATCGCTACTATTTATAACAAAAACAGCAAATTAGTCGGCAATCCGGATATTATTTCCCGCGGTTTTATTCATATGAAAGAAAATAAAGATCTAGTGGAGTCCACCCGCAAAAAAGTAAGAGAGATTGTCGAATCCGGCAGCACTAAAACCAAAACTGATGAAAATTTCATTAAAAACAAGCTGCGTAACGACCTGGGCCAATTCTTATTCCAAAAAACCCAGCGCCGCCCGATGGTCTTGCCGGTGATAATTAAAGTATAATAATTTATTTCACGGCACAACTACAGATAATGAGCAGGGTTTGGCGACTGGCTGGAAATACCTGATAGATTGAATAAGTGTTAAAATTTTGCTATACTAAAGAAGACCAAAAGATGGTCTTTTTTGATTAAATATGTCAAAAAATTTCAAAAAACTAGGCGTCAATCTATTAATTCTGCTCTTGCAGAGCTTTTATTTTATCAGCCGGTTTTTAATTTTAGGAATAGGAAAAATATCCCAATTTTTTTACGCAGTCGGACGCAAAATGTTCGGTAAAATGGTTACTGCAATATACGGCCAATATATAAAGCTTAAATCCAGGCTTAATCTCAATAAAAAATGGCACTTCACTAATATTTTAACTAACAATAAAACTGTCCATGCCACTATTATTATAATTACCATCATAATCCTATTAATCAACTTAACCATCGGCACTAAAAAAACGCTGGCCGCGGATGATACTACCCCAAAGCCGGCGCTATTTTACTTAATCCAGAGTGAGTTTGCCGAAGACGAAGAGCTGATTATTGAAACATTTGACGAATCAGCCGTAATCTCTCCGGAGGAAGAAACTTATTTAAGGAATCTGGCTAGCGTCCGGGTCCAGCCGCAGGTAGAAATGAAGTCTGTCGGCGAAGTAGAGGTTGGGCAAACCGACACTATCGTCCAGGGCGGCAGCGCGGTGGTTAAACCAAATATCGCCAAAACCACTAAAATAAAACGGCCCCGAACTACTATCATTTACCACCTGGTGCAGCCGGGGGAAACAGTCAGTACTATCGCCCAGGAATATGACATCAGCGTCAGCACTATCCTGTGGGAAAACAACCTTAACGCTTATTCGGTCATCCGTCCGGGCAATAAGCTGGCGATATTGCCGGTCAGCGGAATCAGCTATAAAGTCTCTAAGGGAGATACTTTACAGACCATTGCCAAAAAATATGATGTTGAAGAAAATGAAATCACTGAATTTAATAAGATTACTGACAGCAGCTATTTAAAAATCGGCCAAAATCTTATTATTCCCGGCGGCAGCAAAAAATATTCCCTGCCAACTTATTCAAGCTATTCCGGCCTGGCCGCCCTTAAAAATCTGGTTGTTCCTCCCTCCTCCAGCGCGACAAAAGGCAATAAGATGAACTGGCCGACCGAAGGGCACCGCATTACCCAATATTACAATTGGAGCCACCACGCGGTTGATATTGCCAATAAAATCGGCACGGCAATCTATGCCGCCGACGCGGGTACGGTTGAGTATGCCGGCTGGGGAAGCGGATATGGCAATCAAATCGTTATTGACCACGGCGGCGGTAAAAAAACCCGCTACGCCCACGCATCCAAGCTGTTTGTCAGCAAGGGCGATACAATCGCTAAAGGACAAACTATCGCGGCCATGGGATCGACCGGCTGGTCAACCGGCCCGCATCTTCATTTTGAAGTTATTATCAATGGAGGCAAGTTAAATCCGCTTGACTTTATTAAATAATAGTTATATAGTTACTCGGTTAATTAGTTGCTTGATTTATTATTTTATAACTGATTAACTAATTAACTGTGTAACTAATTAATTCCTATGCTTCATATTATACTCGGCTTAATCGGCATGGTTATCGGCGCCTTAATTACCATTTATTCGGAAAAAATGTTAAATGCTTTCGGACGTATTCCTTTTTTTGAAAAATATCTTGGTTTTGAAGGCGGCTCCCGACTGGGATACAAAATAATCGGTCTGCTTATTTTTTTTATCTCCCTTTTAATAATGACTAATTTAATTCAAGAATTCCTGATGTGGGTTCTATTGCCGATACTGGCACCGATGAAAAGGACATTTTGAAATAAATTCCAAGTTCTAAATCACAAATTCCAAAAAAATATTAAATTCTAAATTATAAATAACAAAAATAAATCTTTAAAATTTATTTGTAATTTGGTACTTGAAATTTGTTATTTCTTTCGTTGGGCCTTTAGCTCAGCTGGCTAGAGCACCTGCTTTGCAAGCAGGGGGTCAAGGGTTCGAATCCCTTAAGGTCCACAAAAAAAGGGTTTATCTAACCCTTATTTTTTATAAAAAACCCGCTGAACCGAAGTCCCGCGGGGAATATTATTAATTTTCTTCACACCACTGGCGTGCGTTTTGGAACAACTTCAGCCAAGGCGAAACCTTGATTTCAGACCATTCCCGAGGCCAATAAGACCACTGCCAAGGAAGAAAAGTACGTTCGGGATGAGGCATTATTGCGAGATGTCGTCCGTCAGGCGAACACAGCCCCGCAATTCCCAAGATAGATCCGTTCGGGTTGAATGGATATTCCTCGGTCGGTTCGTTTTCCGAATCCACATAAACCAGAGGCGCGAGATTTTTCTCTTTCACCACATTCAGAATCTGTGGATCGGGAAAGTGCAACCGCCCTTCGCCGTGAGCGATATGAACACCGAGCGTCGATCCTTCCATGCCTGCCAGTAAAATTGACGGGCTTGGTTGGATTTTCACTTGACTCCAACGCGACTCAAAGCGTTCAGAACAATTGCAGATGAACCGCGGCTGGATTTTTTCATCCAATCCTTGCCAGGGCACCCACCCAAGGAGCGCAAAGAGTTGACACCCATTGCAAACTCCCAAAGTGAATGTGCCTTTGCGATTATAAAACCGCTTGAACATTTCCCTTAGCGTTGAATTAAACTTAATCGATCCAGCCCAACCCTTCGCGCTATCGAAGACGTCCATGAACGAAAACCCACCTGGAGCAACAAGACCATGGAACTGATCCAAAGTTATGCGGCCAGCCAGAAGATCACTCATAGTAATGTCAAACGGATTCAGTCCGGCGGTATAGAACGCCGCCGCCATTTCCCGATCTCCATTAGTGCCTTCCTCGCGCACGACCGCAACCTTCGGACGAAAATCTCCGTCTTTCACGACTGTCGCATTGGGCGTAAAGCCGAGATGATACACCGGCTCATGCAAAACTTGATAAGTCGCAAACTCTTCATCAGCGACTCCATTTTCCGTTTGGAATTTTTCCAACTGATAACTGGTGGCTTCCCACCATTGACGGAATGTTGGGAGGTCAATGCCGAAAACGCGAGGAGGACGATCGGAAGTTGTCTTGCCAAGACTTATGAGCGAAGGAGCCCCCTCGCTTTTCAGAATCCGGTCGATCAGATCCTTGTCGTTCGGCCGGTATTCAATAACCAGGCCGAGCTCTTCTGAAAACAGAGACGCAAGATTGAACTGGCCGTCGATGGCCGCTCCGCAGTTCCCACCAAGGCACATCTCAATTACGGTTGTTGTGAGACCGCCATCGCTTCTGTCGTGAAGCGAAAGCAAAACTCCGCTCTCATGAAGAATTTGTACTGCTTTCCATGTTGCCTTGAGCAACTCTGGATCGCAATCGGGGGTTTCATCTCCGATTTGATTGAGAGCTTGGAGCAGGGCTGAACCGCCGAGGCGATTCTTCCCCAGACCAAGATCAATCAGACCGAGACAACTTTCTCCTGGCGCCTTGATGTCTGGCGTAAGTACTTTGGTAATATCAGGCATCGAGGCATAGCCAAGAATGACCAACTCACCAGGTGCTTTCACCAGCTCTCCGTCAACCGTCGCCGCCATCGAGAGACTGTCTTTTCCTCCATCGGGAGCAATCCCCAACGAAATCATAGCATCTCTCATTGCAACAGCAGCGTCATAAAGAAGCGCACCCTCACCAGCCATTTTTGCAGGCCACATCCAGTTGACCCTGCAACGAACCCCTGAAAGATGAATTCCGCCAGCCGATATCAAGTTGGTAAGCATTTCGCCTACCGCCATCCGAGCACCAGCTTTTGGATCGATCAGCATCTTCAGTGGTTGTTCACCAATCGCCGAAGCCTTCCCAGTTAAACCGAAGTAGCTATCGGCGAGGACAGCAACGTCCGCAATTGGAACCTGAGTCGCCCCGCAGCATGGTTGACGCACGATGCGCCCACCAACACTACGGTCGATTTTACGAACCAGGAATCCCTTGGAGCCCACCGACAATTGCTGAAATACAATCTCAATCGCCTTTGTAAGCGTAAGATTGTCTGGCAATTTCGAAGGATTAAAACTCCTTGGGAGATGATCGGACTTGAAGGTTTTCTGCGGAAGTTTTCCCAGAATATCATGCAGATCAAGACGAACAGGTGTTGTGCCATTTGCCGAGTCAACTACGGTGACATGTCCGTCACACGTAATCTCCCCCAGCATTTCGCAATTAACCCGCTCGCGGTCGCAGATTTTCTGGAATAATTCCGCTTTGTCGGGTCCGATTAACAAGCCGTACCGCTCCTGGTATTCAGCACTCCAAATGGAAAGAACAGACATCGTCTTGTCTCCAAGAACGATTTGACGAATATCCACTCTTCCACCAACGGTTTCCATGAGCTCAGTCAAAACGTTACTTGGCCCGCCCGCGCCTTGGTCGTGAACACTTTCAATAGGATTTTCATCTCCCATATCAATGCACGCCTGAAGAACACGGACTGCCTTGTTGCCCATTTCGCCGTTACCGCGCTGAACCGATTTGAAATCAAGACCAGCGTCGTTCTGTCCTTGAACCATGCTTGAAGCAGCTCCACCGCCTTCACCGATTGCGTAAGCTGGCCCACCAATGGCCACGATGAGCATCCCTTTTTGAGGAGTTTTCTTTTTCGTGAGCGCGCCATCGATATGACCAATACCTCCGCTATACAGCACAGGCTTGCGAAATTCACGCCTCTGGCCGAAGACTACTTGGCAAAATGTTCTGGCAAAGCCACAACCAAGCGGCTCGCCGTACTGATTCTCGTAATCCGAAATTCCATTGCTACCTTCGATGAGAATTCGAAGCGGCGTGGCGTGCTTATCGCTCACCTCACCGCCAACGACTTCACCAGCGATATCGTAGCCAGGAATAAACAGATTGCCGACACAATATCCTGCCATCGCAAGTCCAGTGATAGAGCCACGGCCGCCAGCACAATTGTCGCGGATACGCCCACCAGCACCAGTCGCTGCACCAGGATATGGTGCAATCAACGTTGGATGGTTGTGCGTCTCCGCCGTTGCTGTCGGATGCAAGATTCTCCATACGACTTTGAATGACGATGGATTGCCAGGGTTAGCTGGCACAAAGACTGGAACCTTAAATCCGTGCAGAGCACCGACGTTGTCATTAAAAGCCAGAACACTGACGTTCTGACCAGAGATAGCCCGAAGTGGCGCTCGAATGATATCAAGCAGACACTCTGGCATCTCAACCCCGTCGATCACTTGTTTTGCTTTGAAATACCAGTGACGCGAGTGCTCGCTGTTGGCGTTGCCGATTTGGAACAGTTCCACGTCAGTGGGATTTCTCCCGTAACGACGGAAAAGTTCCGTGTAGTATCTGATATCCCATTCGTCCATGCCGAGGCCGAGCTGTTTATTTGCCTGACGAATTGCTTCCTCTCCCTGTTCAAGAACAGGAATGATTTGCACTTCGGCAGGTTTTGCATTGAGCTCGAAACTTGTCAGACCGCCAAACGGATAGACAGATTGCGTCATCTTATCCAAGCGCTCGGCAAGAATCCTTTCTTGTGTGCCACCGTCGACCTCATAAAGTCTCGATGGCTCAATTCTGACTACCTTATTCAGTCCCATCGCGTGGCAAATCGCCACAGCATTGGTTGAAAAAGGCGTCTCTACGTTGAGCCGCGGACCGATTTCAACGTACGAACCACTACTGTAAGACGGGTAGTCGTAAACGAATATTGGTTCAAATGTTTCTGCAATAATCCAACGGAGTTTCTTTAACTCATCCGCGGTCATTTCCAGAAGCGTTTCAACATAGAAACAGACTTCAAACAAACCGAAATTCCTGACCAACTTGGTTATCATGACAACCTCCTCGTTTCCGTTTTTTTGCGATATCCATTAAAACAGCAAAGCTGCTATTTTCCCGTTTATTCTATTATAAAAAGAACTAAAACATAGTCCTCCTTTCTATCCTAATTTAAGCATTTTAATGGCAAAAAAGCAAACAAAAAAAGTAGGGGGCGGAGGCGCGTTAAAAAAGTAGCGGCGGTTTAAAACCGGCCGCTACTTTTTTATGACTTTTTCTGTTTCCCCATGCTTATTTATCTTATTGAGCCTTTTGGAAGCGCCCCATTTTACCTCCAAAATTTAGGCCCAGCTCTTCCCGAATTTTCTTAGCTTCTTCAAACTTTCCTTCCTGCATTAATTTATGGCTGGCCGCTAATTTGGAAAAATTTTCCGCGGTAATCTTTTCCGCAATCGGATTATCACCCATTAAATTTTTCCAAGACTCATAATCATTATTTTCAATGGCGGACCTGATGGCTTCATGCTGTCTGGGAGTAATTCCCTCGCCGGACCGCATCGCCTCATGCAAAGCGGCCATTTTATTAAAATTTTCTTCAGTGATAAATTCGCTTAATTTATTAACCTGCTCATCCATTAGTTTTTTCCAGGCGGCATAATCTTTGTTTTCGACCGCGGCCATCATCTCCTGACGGTTGGCCATAAACTGGCCTTGATTTTTGAACTCAAAATTAGCTGCCCCGCCCTGATAGGCATAAGTGGCGCCAGCCACAATAGCGGTAGTTACTACTACGCCGACCGCGGCGGCCAAAATGTTTGTTTTATTCATATGGTTATTTCTTAATAAATAAGTGCGTTGGCACGTGCGCTAATTACTACGCATTGCTGAACTCTTTCTTTCACGCCGCCTTACCTCATTATCCTTCTTATTTCCGGCCGGGAAAAATCGGGCGGCCCGAAAAACGGACTGATTTCTAAAGCTTCAAATTTCAAATCTTCCAATTTTTCTCCGATTATTCTGATTTTTTCATTTTTTTCCATTTCCACCAGCGGATGCACAAAACACTCCCGACAGCGCACGCGCCAAATATTTTTATCAATATCGCTTAAACTGAATTCATCATCTGAATACGGCGAAATAATTTCGCCGGCTAAAAACCCTTTTCCCGGATTAAGCCAGAGCGCCTGCCGCGGGCGGATCATCATATTATAATAGGGCACGCCCTGCATAGCGCCCTGCTCCATAAAACGGCCGGCCATAAAGGAACGATGCGATGCCCAGCCAAAACTGATAATTAAGACAGTTAACATTAAAATAATAACCGGCAAAGCGTAGCGGTAGCCCTTTTTAGTATGGCGAAAGGCGTAATACGCCAGGACAACCAGGCCGATTGAAGCAATTATCCAAAAATAAGGCAGATGTATGAATAAAAACCGGCTGCGGGTTAACCCCAAACGGGGACGCAAGGCCCAATCAGCGCTTTGTAAATTAAAAATTATGGCGGCAAAGACTAAAGCCGCGACTGCGGTTAAGATGCCGACGCCGAACCAAATTAAAAATTCCCTGAGCTGAAATTGCCACTTCGGAGTTTGCTTGGCATCGCCATGCTTTATTTTTTCCAAAATTTTATCTTTTAAATTTTTCATAAAAAATTAATACTTAACTTTGTCGCTTCTTTTTTAAACTGCTTTTTCGCCCGATTGATCAACGTCGCGATCGTGCCTATCGGCTTTTTTAAAATGTCGGAAATTTCTTCATAGCTTTTTTCCTCTAAAAATTTCAATATTAAAACCTCCCGATATTTTAAATCAATCTCCGCCAAAATTTTTTTAATATCGCCGCGGAAATCTTTGTTTTCCAAATCTCTCTGAATATCAAACTCCGAGGAAATGCTATTTAAAAATCCATCTATTTCATCCCCGCGGACAAACTGCGGCTTAGCTTTCCTTCTCCGCCAATCACTGATTATTTCGTTGTGGGCAATGCGATAAATCCAGGAAGAAAACTTTAAAGATGGATCAAACCCGTTCAAATTCTGGTAAACTTTAATAAAAATATCCTGCAACAGGTCTTCAGTGTCTTCATTATCCAGCCCGGCGATTCTTTTTATATAGCGGGCAATTTTTTTTTCATATCGTCCTACTATATAATTAAAATTATCCGGCTTTTTTAGAGCAAGCTGGACTAGATCGCTGTCTGTTTTATTGCCAAAATCCGTATTTCGGGGCATATTATATTGTTACGTAAAAATTCATTTATTTCTTTCATGTATTATAACATAAAAGGGAAAACTATTTATTATCGGCGGCTTGTTATTCATCTTGGAATCGTTTTTGCCTCTCTCCTGGCAAGCGCCTGTTTTTGCCATGATAGTTATCGGGATAATTTTAGGAACCTTAGGATACTCATATTGGCTATACCAAAAAATAGGCTGTTTTGCGGGCTTTATTGACAAAAATATTTAAAAAGCATATAATGTTCTTATAATTTATTAAGGTTTTGTTTAGTTTCATTTTATTGGACTAACAAAACAAAAAGGGTCCAATAAAATGGATAATCGAAATTCTTCTGGCGACCGCCAGATGTACCAGGGCAGCTGGAGTTGCTCTGAATGCGGAGCGGCCATCACCGAACTGCCGTTTGAACCAAACGGCACTTCTCCGCTTTATTGCCGCGACTGCCATCGCAAACAGCGGGAAAGCCGCCGGCCAACAAGCCGCAGCTTCGGCGAACGCAAGATGTACCGGGGCAACTGGAGCTGCTCATCCTGCGGCAATTCAATCACTGAACTGCCGTTTGAGCCGAAAGACGAGTCGATGCTTTTATGCAAAGACTGCTACCGGTCGCAAAAAAATCGTTAGAGCAATAATTCATCTATTGCAATATAAAAAATTTCCGGGTTATGCCCGGAAGTTTTTGTTTTATTGACAAAATTATTTAGATATGCTATTATAAAGAATAATTTAAAAGACTCACTTTTTCTGTATCAGATAAAAAAATCTGGCCTTAAAAAACTCGGGTCGGATTTTTTATTAGAATTTATGACACCACAACTGCAATCATTTGATGGACTGGGAATTGCGCCTAAAATCATAGATATTTTAGACCGGCTGAAGTTCAGCGTCCCCACTCCGATTCAACATCAAACTATTCCGATCGCCATTGAAGGAAAAGACATTATGGGAATCGCCCAAACCGGCACGGGTAAAACGCTCGCGTTCGGCGTGCCGATAATCCAGCGCCTGGCGCAAACCAAAGGCGCCGGATTAGTAATACTCCCCACCAGAGAACTGGCGGTACAGGTTGATGAAGAACTTAATAAAATCGGGCGGCCATTAGGCTTAAAAACCGCCATCATAATTGGAGGCGGAAATATGCGCCAACAAATTTTTCAGTTGCGGCGCAACCCCCATATCACAATTGCCACCCCCGGGCGGTTAATTGATCATCTGGAACGTAAGACAATCAAGTTAGATAAAATTTCGGTTTTAGTACTGGATGAAGCGGATCGAATGCTGGACATGGGTTTTGCGCCGCAAATAAAAAAGATACTGCAGACTGTGCCGCAGGAAAGGCAAACTATGCTGTTTTCCGCCACTATGCCGCCGGAAATCGTGAATATCGCCAATAATTATATGAAATTTCCGATCAGGGTAGAAATAACCCCAGCCGGCAGCGTGGCGGCCGATATCACGCACGAAATATTTTTTGTCCAGCCGGAGTCAAAAATGGCCTTATTGGAAACAATATTAAAAGAATACAAAGGCAGCGCCCTGGTATTCAGCCGCACCAAACACGGCGCCAAAAAAATCGCCCTGGCTGTCAGAAAAATGGGACACAGCTCAACCGAGATGCATTCCAATTGCAATTTGAATCAGCGGCTGCGGGCGCTGGCTGACTTTAAAAGCGGCCGGACCAGAATAATGGTCGCGACCGATGTGGCGTCCCGCGGGATTGACGTAAAAAACATTGAAACGGTCATTAATTACGACCTCCCGGAAAAAGCCAACGATTATGTCCACCGCGTCGGGCGCACCGGACGCGCCGGGCATGTTGGCCACGCGATTTCTTTTGCCATCCCCGCCCAAAAGCGTGACATTTTGGATATTGAACGATTAATTAAAAAGACGCTGCCGATATCAAAAAGATCCGGCATTACGACTGAAGCCGGCGGCAGCCAAAATGATTACCGCCATCCCCGGGCAATGAACCGAAGCAAATCCGCTCACGCTCATTCGGGAAAAAACCACCATCCCTTTTATGGAGGCAGGGGCCAATCTCCGCGAAACAACCGCCGCCGGAGAAGTTCAAATTCATCCAGGAGATTACGGGCGTAAAATCATTATATCCGAACGCTGTTTAGCGGCGGCAGTTAAAGCCGGAGATTCCGCCGCTTGCCTGTCCCATGGGGGACTATTCTTGACACAAGCGAATATCCGGGCTTTCTCTTTTTACAACAATACCAATTTTGTATATACAAAAAATTACCCGCCAATATTAGCGGGTAATTTTTTTTTGGGGTCAAAGGCCATTTGCTAACCTGATAAATATACTGGAAGATAGGCCGTATATGACAATAATGGGGGAGAAAGCGAGAGTACTATTAAAAATAAAAAACTAAAATAAGCTATCAATCTATAGAAAAAACAACTCATCTATCTTAATAAAGGTTGGCAATGTCTCAATGCGTATACCCAATTCGTAGAACCTTAACAACATATAAAAAATAAGTTAAATTACAATATTGAATAATGGTTGCAAATTCCTTATTCAATAACAATATTCCGGTCCTTTTACAACACAATAACCTAATGTCGTTCTGTAGCGGTTACCACTGGTCATCAGTTCGTATTGGGGTGAGGAGGTCATTATGAAAGTTACATACATTCAAGATGTCGCGAATGGAGTTACTAATGATTCAGTGGTGACGCTCTACGGATGGTGTAAAAAAGTTCGTCACCACAAAAATAGGATTTTTATTGATGTCGTTGACTCTACGGGCGTAATACAAGTTGTCGTTGAAAAAAATATTGCTGCCCAAACATGGCAGGAGGCTATGCGAGTGAAAGTAGAGTCAGCGGTTACAGTAAGGGGAAAGGTTTTGACAGACGGAGAAAGGAGAGAAATCAAGTGTCAAGAATTCAAGATTATTAGTTTGGCGACGAGACAACAATCGCCACCATTACGTTCAGATCTAATGGATACTTTTGATGAATCACATATCGCACAGATTCTTGACAACCGCCATCTCTATATCCGCAATCCGAAAATGATGGCGGTACTCCAGTTCCGCGCGCTTATTAAGCGCATCACGAGACAATGGTTTGAAAAAAACGGCTTCATAGAAATTGATGCACCAATTTTAACGCCGATTCCGCTCTATGAAGATGATACTGCTGTCCAAGTGAATATTAAGGGTGACAACGTCTTTTTAACACAATGCGTTGGTTACTACCTTGAAGCAGCGGTGCATGCCTTTGAGAAAGTCTATAACATGGGGCCAAGTTTCCGCGGAGAGGAATCGCGAAGCAAGCGGCATCTCATGGAGTACTGGCACATTAAAGCCGAAATAGCATTCGCTAACCGGGAAGATATTATCACTCTAGTTGAAAGTATCATGTTATTTTTGACTCAGAGTCTACAATCCGAAGCACAGGAATTAGTAAGCGCTGTTGGCACGAATCTCTGTGTTGATGGTCTAAAAATTCCCTTTCCGCGCATTTCGTATGATGATGCAATCATTAAATTACAGAAAGGAGGTTCATCCATCCAATACGGCAAAAGCATTGGCTCTCAAGAAGAACAAATGCTTAGTCAAAATTTTGCGACTCCTTTTTGGATTACTGACCCGCCCCGAAGTACAGAGCCCTTTCCATATGTTGTGCATCCAGAAAACTCTAGCCTAGTTATGGTAGCTGATTTAATCGCAAGTAACGGTTACGGAGAGTTACTGGGCACGGCGGAAAAAATTTGGCAGCTGGATATGCTTGACGAACGCATGAAGGAGAAAGGCAAATTCGGCGATCGCCGTTTTGATTGGGTACGCGAGGTACATGAGTATGGCTGCGTTCCCCATGCCGCTTTTGGCATGGGGTTGGAGCGACTGATCCGTTGGCTGTTGAACATCCCGCATGTGCGGGATACTATTCCGTTTCCAAGAATCTTTCGCAGAAAGATTACTCCATAAACATAGAAAGAGAGGTAAAGAAAAACACCATGGAAAGAACACATGTTGCAAAAGTAGCACACCACATCGGACAAATAGTGAAGGCGCAAGGTTGGGTTGAAACAATTCGCGATCAAAAGGCAGTCCAGTTTGTCATTTTGCGCGACCCAACAGGTTCAGTACAGATCGTTCATGAACGGCAACGAGACGAAACAATCGCTACTCTCATCTCTTCATTAACGGCCGAATCGGCAATTGAAGTTATCGGCACGGTTGTGGAGAACAAGTCAGTGAAACTCGGCGGTATTGAAATCCAGGTAGCGTCGATCAAGATTCACAACCTGGCTGTCGCCGGACTCCCCATAACCGCCGATTCAGATTTGGACAAACGCCTTGACTGGCGCTTCCTTGACCTTCGGGATCCAAAAAAACGTCTTATCTTTGAGATTCAAACGGCGGCCGAGCAGGCAATGCGCGAGTTCTGGACGCAGAATCACTTCATTGAAATCCATTCACCGAAACTTATGGGCAGTGCCAGCGAATCCGGAGCCGAGCTATTCCATGTTGATTATTTTGATGGGGATGCGTACTTGGCACAATCACCCCAGTTCTACAAACAAATGGCGATGGCGGCCGGCTTTGAACGTGTTTTTGAAATCGGACCGGTGTTTCGCGCCAATCCATCGTTTACCTCACGTCATGATACCGAATTCACCAGCGTGGATGTGGAGATTTCCTGGGTAAGCTCGCATGAGGACGTGATGCAAATCGAAGAGCGATGGTTGCAATACATCCTGCAAGAACTCGCGCCAACATACGGGGAACGCGTGCAACAGGTATTCGGTACTGAAATTGTCGTGCCCTCCATTCCGTTCCCTCGCGTTACCATGGAAGAGGCCTACGCCATTCTCGCAGAGGATGGTTACGAAGTGCCTCGTGAAGCCAAGGGTGATTTGGATCCGGAAGGCGAACGCCGGTTGGCTGCTCGCATTCAGAAGCAACACGGGAACCAGTTCGTATTCGTTACCGATTATCCTTCAAAAGCCCGCCCCTTCTACCACATGCGGCCGGACGGCAAACCGGAGTTGACCAAAAGCTTTGACCTCATTTGGAAGGGGCTTGAAGTTACCACCGGCGCCCAGCGCGAACATCGCTACGATGTTTTGTGCGCGCAGGCGCAGGAGAAGGGTCTTTCTCTAGATCCGATTGCGTACTACCTGAATTTCTTCAAACATGGCTGCCCCCCACACGGCGGATACGGCTTCGGTCTTACCCGCATGCTGATGGTACTATTGGGTGCCGACAGCGTACGCGAAGTGACCTTTGTATACCGGGGACCAAACCGACTTACCCCGTAATATGGATATCTCTTAATAAACAGTGACATTGCCCGGGGAGCACCATACTTCCCGGGCATCTTTTTATCCTCCATGAAAGGAGAAAACTAGTGAGAAAAGCAATAAACCGGGAGGCATATCTGACGCATGCAAAAAAATTTACCGATGCTGAGTATAGCCTCATTAAAGATTTTGTAGATTGGCTGCCGGAAACTATTATTGATTGTCATGCGCACTGCAATTTGCCAGAACATGTATGTATGATTGACGACAGGGCGTACCATCACATGCTGTCAACATTTCCCAGTTTTAGTTTAGAAGAGTCAAAGGAATTGCAAATGCTTCTTTACCCAGGCAAAACAGTACGAACACTGCAGTTCCCAAAAACATTTCGCGGCATAAACCACAAAGTAGCCAATCTATACCTACTAGAGCAAAGTTCAAACCGGGATAGAATTGCTCTGTATGGCCTGCCTGACGATATCGGATACACTGTAGGCATGTTAGATCATCCGCGCGTTTCAGCGCTCAAAATGTATTACTCATACCTTGAACCGCCAGCCAAAGAAATATACTAGTACTTCCCTGAAGCGATTTTGACGGCCGCGCAAGAAAAAAATATTCCGATTATCCTGCGCCCGCCTATGCGCATTACCCTGTATTTAACGCAGGTACTCAAGCTCGTCAAAGATTTTCCGCTACTGATGATTTGTCAAGCGCATCTAGGTTTAACCAAAACAGTAATATCGGGATTAGAAGATGTATATATGGCTATTGCCAGATTCCCACAGGTATACTTTGACACTGCCCTAGTCCCATCAGTGGAAGTCGTGGAAATGGCTATGCGAACGATTGGAGTAAACAGAATAATGTACGGCTCCGATGAGCCATTGAACCTTATACGGTCTGTGCTATACACTCATCCTCAACATGGTGAAAAAATAGTAACGAGCTACTTGTATCACTGAACTGATCATATTGAGAACGAAGAATTCAAACATTTGGCAACTAATGCTACGCACGCTCACTGGCAAGCACTTCTTGCCATCAAAACAGCTGTTGCTACTCTCCCTCAAGCAGAACAGGCGATAACGAAACAGGATATTTTTTACAACAATGCAAAATTGTTCTACGGTTTCTAGAAAAATGCAAACAAAAAAAGGCTTGATTGCTGTTATGCGATCAATCCTTACTTTTTTGAAAGTCTATCCTCGTATCTTTTTCGCCAGCCGCGCCAACATCTCATCATCAGCTCGCTTATAGTCATGCGAAGAAATGTAGCCCTCATATTTTTCAAAGTATTTATCTACATTTGACTTAAGTGGCTCCCACTCAACCATTTTAGTTCCATGCATTGGGAAAAGTTTAGCATGAACATGGTCAACACCAAAACCTTCAAAAATCATTCCGGTTCGTCCCACATCTTTTAACCTTTTGTCCAATAATTTTGCTGTCTGTTTTGCAGCCATAACCAAACCAATCAACACATCATTGGGAATATCAAAGGCATACGAAGGGTAATGTTTCTTTGGGATAACCACGGAAAATCCTTCGGTATTTGGAAAGATAGAAAGAAATGCGAGGTAGTTTTCATCTTCCAAAATTTTATGCGCCGGTGCCCTGCCTTGGGCAATTTTACAGAAGATACAATCCATATAGTTTATTCCCCTGTGGTAAAGACCGCAAGGCGAAATTAATTATTTATAATTTATATTTTACTATAAAGAAGACAATTTTTCAACTACGATTTCATTTATAAATATTACATATTGACTCTTATAATAAATGCTTTATACTACATTGGTGTCCTTTATATCTCAATAAATAAACATGGGAGGAAATGCTCATGAGTGGCTCCGTTTCATTGTATACAGACAAAGCGTCCCTTTACGATGTCGACTACCTAAGCAAGGATTATGCCGTGGAAGCGACGTTCCTGCAACAACTTATTTGTAATGCTATACAATATAGCCCAGCAGAGAAACCGCACTTGTTAGATGTTGCCTGCGGCACCGGCAACCACTTACAATTTCTGCAAGAAATGTTCGTATGCACGGGAATTGATCTCAACAGCTCCATGCTTGCCATTGCCAAACAAAAGATTCCGCAGGCAATTTTCCAGCAAGCTGACATGACAAATTTTGATTTGGCAGAAAAGTTTGATGTTATTATCTGCTTATTCAGTTCTTTGTATTATCTGCTAGATACTGCCTTGATTACTCGCACACTTCAAATGTTCGTGCGTCATCTTACCTCTAACGGCATGATCATTATTGAGCCATGGCTGACGCCGGATAAATATGAGGAAGGGAAATGCGCGGTGCAAGCAAACCAAACGGCAAATGTTTCTCTCACAAGACTTTCTGTTTCGCGCCGGCAAAGGGATGTGGCACTGATTGATATGTATTACACAGTATATGATGGAAAAAACGTTACCTCTTTTCAAGACACCCATGCCTTTCTGCTCTTACCCCATACTGTGCTACAAGGAATTTTTGACTCACTCGGTTATGCGACTGAAGTCATAATGAAAGCGCCGTTTCAAGAGCGCGGACTGATCGTAGCGAAAGCGAAATAATATTCAAAGGAGTAAAACTTGTTAATTGCAAAATCCGTCAAGGCGATAACTATTGCTCGGCGGATTTTATTTTAAGACCATTTGCTCTACATAACAACACCTAACTATAACTGTAATTTTGGCTACAGCCTCGCACACTCGCTTCTTAACTTATCCAAGCCATGCTTGACTTAAAACAGGTATACATTGCCGGCACAATACAAAACCCTCTCCGGAAACGGAGAAAACTTTTACCCCCAACCAGCAGGCCGGCGATAGATTTGTCATTATCTTTACCGACCAACAAGAGCTAGTTTAAATAAGAAACCGTTTGGGTGACCAGAGGGAGTTGAACCCTCGCTAGCGGCGCCACAAGCCGCTGTTCTACCGTTAAACTATGGCCACCATTATTCCCCAATATACATCGGGAAAAATTCTAATTTTTTATTGATTATGCCGCGTGCTTCAGCGCTTCCGCCGCTTCCGCGTCCGCCTTGATAATATGAATTGTTTTGTCCGGATGATTTGCCGGGGAATAAATCGTGTATAATTTCATTTCAGTTGCGCCCGCATTTATAACATTATGGTTTGCGCCGGCTGGAATTACAAACGCGAAACCGTCGCTAATCGCGCTTTCCTTGCCGTTCATTATTACTTTGCCGGTGCCCGATTCCACGCGGATAAATTGGTCAACTGTATCATGCACCTCCATGCCAATATCTTCACCCGCTTTTAAACTCATTACCACGAGCTGGCTATGTTTGCCAGTATAAAGCACCTCGCGAAAATTTGTATTTGTTTGTGTTTTCTTTTCCAAATTAATAACATATCCCGTCATATATTTTATGTTAATTTATTAAAATATTTTAAACTATTTGGCTTATTTTTGCAAGCAATTTTTAATTTACCCTGTTATTATTTCATGCAATTTACTTTTTTTTACTTCCAATTTTTGTTTTCATTCCTAATATTGTGCCTGTTCCAATCCCTAATGCGTAAATTATAATCGCGATGATGCTTCTCCGCTCATCAAGCTCGGTCAAAATATTATAGAGGACAAGCATACTTACGATTGTTACCGCAAAGGAAAAAAAAGCGGCGGGAGTAGATTTTTCTTTATTTATAAACCGCCAATTTAAGGTTAGTAAAAAATCCTGGCAGACTCCGGCTATAAAATAAATAAATCCAGCACCTTGACCGCAGGGTATTAAACCCTGCGGCAAGAATGATGATAGCCCTTCATCCCTGCGGCAGAGACCGCAGGGTATTCGGGCACGGTGCTGGATAAATAATTGAAATGCCATAATAAATATTTAATAAATTTATTTGTGCTCCCGCTAAGAATTGAACTTAGATATCCAGCTTAGAAGGCTGGTGTTCTATCCATTGAACTACGGGAGCAAAATTTTACTACAGGCACATAACAGAGACGAGGCAATGCCTCGTCTCTGCCGAGCCAACTATAATTATTATAATATAATTTTACCGTCTGCCAAAGCCGCCTTTATTTCTTCTGTCATCATGCTGTCTGGGACGTCCGCCCTGCCCGCCAAAGCCACCTCGGCTAAAGCCATATCCGCCGCCGAAGCCGCCCTCCTGTTTTCCTTTTTCATCTTTCCATAATTTATTGTTTTCTTCCAGCCCTTTCATGCTCAAACTTATTTTTCCGCTGTCCTCAACCTCTTTAACGCGGACCGTTACCTCGTCGCCCATTTTTAATAAATCCGCCGGCTGTCCCACGCGATACGGCGCCATTTCGGAAACGTGCACCATGCCGTCATGCCCGCCGGGTAGATCGACAATCACGCCGAAATCCATCACGCGGATGACTTTGCCGGTAAATTTTTCGCCTGATTTAAATTCGCGCAAAATATCATCAATCATCTGTTTGGCGCGGTCCATATTTTCCGCTTTCAGCGCGCAAATTGAAACCAGCCCTTCGTCGGAAATATCAATCGTAACATCAGTCTCTTTTATAATGCCATTGATAATCTTGCCGCCAGAACCGATAACTTCGCCGATGCGCTCCGGATCAATCTTAAACGAGATTAGGCGCGGCGCGTACGGGCTTAAATCTTCACGCGGCTTAGCAATCGCTTTAGACATTATTTCTAAAATTTCCAACCGCGCCTTTTTCGCTCTGATTAAAGTTTCTTCCACCAAATCCATCGGCAAGCCCAGAGTCTTAGTATCAAGCTGAATGGCGGTAATGCCGTCTGCTGTGCCGGCAATTTTAAAATCCATGCCGCCCGCGCCGTCTTCCAAATCCTGCAAATCAGTTATAATTTTCCACTTGCTCATATTCTTATTGCTTGCCAGCCCCATGGCGATGCCGGCCACCGGTTTTTTAATCGGCACGCCCGCGTCCATCAGCGATAAAGTTGAACCGCAAGTCGCGCCCATTGAAGACGAACCGTTTGATCCTAATACCTCCGATACTACTCTAATCGTATAGGCAAACTCCTCTTCGTTCGGCAGAACCGGCTTTAACGCTTTTTCCGCCAGCGCGCCATGGCCGATATCGCGCCGCGACGGACCGAATATTTGTTTTGCTTCACCGACTGAATAGGGCGGAAAATTATAATGATGCATATAACGTTTGGTTGATTTTCCGTCCAATCCTTCCAGCATTTGTTCATCTCCGGGAGAACCCAATGTAACAATAGAAAGCACCTGGGTTTCACCGCGCATAAATAATCCGGAACCGTGAGTGCGCGGCAATAACGCCACTTCGGCCGCTAAATTTCTGATTTCATCAATCTTGCGGCCGTCAACGCGCTGGCCGCGTTCAATTATTCCTTTACTGATTTCCGCTTCGCAAGCCGGATATACTAAATCACTCGCTATTTTAGCCGTTAATTTTTCCTCGACGCCTTCATCAGCCAAATATTTTTTTAACTCCGCTTTTACATTTTCCACCTGCGCTTTGCGTTCAGTCTTTAAATTAGCCGGCACTTTGCCAAATAAAAATTTTTCCGTATTTTTTTCCAGCCATTTTTCCGCTTTGCCGGCAGCTTCTTTTTCTTCCGGCAAATATTTTTCATCCGCCGCCGTTTCACGCGCGTCAATATCCGCCTCTTTCTTCATTTTTTCAATCAGCTTTAAAACCGGCTGCATTTCTTTAAGGCCCTTATTTATGGCATTAAACATATCATCTTCATTTACTTCTTTGGCGCCGGATTCAAGCATTATAATTTTATCTTTTAAGCCGGCGATTGTGAGGTCTAAATCGCTTTTTTCTTCCTGTTCAAACGACGGATTAAAAACAAGCTGGCCGTCAATTCGGCCGACTTTAATTCCGGTGATCGGTCCCTGCCAATAAATTCCGGAAATTGACAAAACGGCCGAAGCGGCGATTAAAGAAACAATTTCCGGGTCGTTTTCGCCGTCAACCGATAAAACGGTTAAAATAACCTGCACGTCGCGCCGGTCAGCTTCATTAAATAACGGGCGAATAGCCCGGTCGATCATCCGTCCCGCCAAAACTGACTCATCGGACGGACGGCCTTCGCGCTTTATCCAGCGCGAACCTTTAATAATGCCGGCGGCGTATAATTTTTCCTCATAACCAACCATTAAAGGAAAAAAATCCATGCCCGCGCGGGCTTCTTTTGACTGTACGACCGTGGCTAAAATAACCGTGTCGCCATAGCGTACGGTTGCCGAGGCAGTCGCCTGCTGGGCTAGTTTGCCGGTGGTAATAGTGAGAGCGCGGCCGATCCACTCACAAGAATACTTTTTTTCTTCCATAAATTTCTTGCGTGTTCTGGCCAACAAACTACAGACTCGCGATAAAAAATTATCACTGCCTATTTGTTTACTGGCCAAAATACATTAATTAATAAATTATTTTAAATGCTTTTTATAGCTTCCAATATCAATAAAATCGTCGGAGGCTTCCATTAATTTTGACGAACAAGTTTTTTGAAAGGCGACCACTTCAACTAGGCATCCCCGGGTATGCTGCAAATATTCCACTAATGGCAAATAGTCGCCGTCGCCGGTAACTAAAACAATGACATCAAGATTATTAGCCAATTTAATGGCATCAACCGTGATGCCGACATCCCAGTCGGCTTTTTTTACTCCGGAAAAAAATATCTGCAGATCCTTAACTTTTACCTCAAAACCCTGTTTGGATAAAGCTTCCAAAAATGAATCTTCTTCACCGGTCTTTGTTTTAACGGCATAAGCGATCGCGCGAATCAGCTTCCTTCCCGCTACCGCCGTTTTTAAAACCTCGCCGAAATTAACATTCCGCTTATATAAATTTTTAGCCGAGTGGTACATATTGGAGACATCCACCAATACTCCCACCCGTTGCTCCCCGTGTTTTATCATAATTCAGATGATTAAGTATGCGCTTAAAAAGGCTAATACTTGCGAATTTTTAATATGGATAAATTATTTATTCTTCTTCTTTTTTTTCTTCCCGGGCAATCTATTCTTCTTCTTTCTCTTCGGCCGCTTTTTTTATCGCATCCAGCTCTTCTTGTTCTTTGCGCTGTTTTTCTTCTTCCTCTTCAACCATTTTCTTCCCGATTTTTAATTTTAACTTAATAACCAATTCTTTAAAGCCTTTTTCATCTTCTTTTTGCAAATATTTTAATAATTTTCGCCGTTCATTCACCTTGCGGAGCAATCCGCGGCGCGAGGAATGATCATGTTTGTGCCGGTTTAAATGCTCGGTAAGCTGTTTAATCTCCTCTGTTAAAATGGCAATCTGGACATGGGAAGACCCGGTATCTTTATCATGGGTCTTATACTTGTTAATAATACGCTGTTTTAATTTTTTCTCCAACATAATTTTCTTTTGCTAAAATCCGAGAATGGGTTAGCGATTCCCAATCCAAGACTAAGCGATTATTTTATAAGTTTATAAATTCTCCAACTGTTAAATTAGCATCTTTAATTATTTCGTGCAATAAACCCACCTTCAACTCGTTATGCATCGGTATTGTTATCAGCTTGCGCATTTTGTCATTACAACCCAAACGAACATGACTGCCTTTCTGCCTAATTATACAATAACCAACCTTTTCCAGCTTTTTTATCGCATCTTTGCCGGAGATAACAGGTAATTTAGGCATACCGACTCTTTAAGCTGATTAAATGAAGGCTGATGTTATTGAGTTTCTTCGGCGCTTCTTTGGCATCTTCCAAACAAAGCTCGGTTGCTTCTTTAATATTTTTTAAAGCTTCCTCTATCGTCTCCCCTTGGCTATAGCAACCCTCTAAGCTGGGGTTGATAACCACGTATCCGCCCGCTTCATCTTCTTGGACAATCACCGGAAACGTTTGATTTTTATAATTTACTTTCATAATAAAATACCCTAATTTTAACTTATTTTTCCGCGATTTTTCAGCGTTTATACAGCTAATGAAAGAATAGCATGTTTAATGAATAAAAGCAAGCAAAAGCGAAATTTAATAAAGTTGAGTAAAAATTTTAATTATTATTTTCATTTTATTGCTAAAATTAGCTAAGAATTAACTATATTACTTGACATATTTTTTTATATGTGCTATAATTATTTTATAAAATAATCTTTAAAAAATTCTATATTGGCAAACTGGTTAGAAATATTATCAAAAATATTATAGCTAGTTTGCTGCTATAGAGAAATCTTAAAAAGGCACTCTTACCTATTAAGGAAGAGAAAAGGCGCGGCAGAGTGTATCCTAGCCATTTAGGATACACAGAAGAAAAAAAATGGCAAAAAAAGAAGGGGATTAAAAGAACTACGGTTTTAATAATCCCCTTCTTTTTTTGCCATTTTTTAAATATTAACGTTGCGTTTTTCAAAAACTTCATCGGTTATTTAATTATCATGCCATGTTATACGTTAAACAATTGGACCCGGTGGGATTTGCCCGCCAAAACTGAATAAGTCAGCGTCGGATCGCTCGTTCACTCGCTAAACCCTAAACTGTGGACCTTAAGGGACTTGAACCCTTGACCTCCTCCATGCCATGGAGGCGCTCTAGCCAACTGAGCTAAAGGCCCATTCTTTAATTATATTATCAATATCTTTTTTTAAATATCTTCTTCCTGATAAGTTTTATTACAATTTTTGTTTAATATTATATAAACCATCCACATTAAATAATTTTAATTTACTTTTTTATTTTTTCAATATTTTAAATATCCACTATTAAATAGTATTAAAAGTCCAGTATCTTGTAGACTTATCTTAATGTTTTTATATTTAAAGTCCAGTATCTTGTAGACTTTTATTCAAAAGTTATCCACAAAATGTGTATATTATACACAAAACAGTGGATAAATAAATAAAAATTTACATTTAATTTAAAGTCCAGTATCTTGTAGACTTTAATTGTATTGTGCCCCCGAGAGGAGTCGAACCTCTATCCAGAGCTTAGGAGTCTCTTGTTCTATCCGTTGAACTACAGGGGCTTAGGCCATGGCGGGCGGGTATCCGTTGAACTATGAGGGCTGAGAATATAATTTATACCTATTAAAATTTTACCTGTTTTTTCACTATGCCGCATTCATTTATGATTATAATATCTTAATATAACCGTTTTGACAACACTGCTATTAAGCCTTAAACTTAGATTACCATTAAAAATAAAAATAATCGGGAATTCAAACCGCTGCCAATCATTCGGTAATAAATCCCCGGTTGTCCAAAAACTATGTTTAAAAGCGAAAAAACAAACGATTTCAGGGACGCAGAAACTGTTATTGGTCCTTCGGTAAAGGTAGAAGGTGATTTCTCCGGACAGGGAAATTTAATTGTCGACGGGGTAATCAAGGGCAATGTTTCCACTAACGGCAATCTTAAGGTAGGCGACAAAGCAAAAATAACCGCTTCAGTTTCAGCCGCCAATGCTTTAATCAGCGGCGAAGTCCGTGGCAACATAATCATCCAGGAAGACCTTGAGTTAACAGCCACCGCCAAAGTTTTCGGCGATGTCCAGACTAAAAGCATCTGTATTGCCAGAGGGGCGATTTTAAGCGGAAAATGCACCATGGATCAAAAAAACTTAAAGGCGGAAAACGGCAAAAAAGGCAAAGGAGGAGTTGAAGAAAGCTTAGGTGAAAACAAATCCGCGGATGAAGCGGAAGATAATTTTGATTAAAAATAACTTCCCGCGAGCAAATATATGCATATTTATATTTTTGACCAATATCTGAACCAAAAAAAATATGAGAGGATAGTGGCAAAAATTGAAACACGCCTGACCGACCTCGGTCTGAACGGAAAAAATTGCCATGTCGGGCCCTTAAAGAGCCTGCGCAGTATTGTTGTTGAAGAGTTGAGAAACACCCCGAAAACGATAGTGGCGGTAGGCAATAACGGCACCTTAAACCAAGTAATTAATTCTATCGGGGAAAGCGACGCGGTTGTCGGAATCATACCGGTCGGGGGAAATAACTCCATAGCGGAGTCTTTCGGTATTAAAGACGAGGATCAGGCCTGCAACGTTCTTTCGGCCCGCTTAATGGAAAAAATTGATTTGGGAAAAATCAACAACCAATATTTTTTATCTAACGCCCGCATATCAAATAAAGAAACTATTTTGGAAATAAAGGGAAAATACACGGTGGAGCCGACCGGACCGGGGCAAGTGGAGGTTATTAATTTAAACACGAAAAACAACAACACCAGCAATCCCAATGACGGTCAGCTGGAAATTTTTATTACAGTCACTAAAAAAGGAATGATAACGAACGAAATTGACCGCAGCTTCATCCAAACCGACCGAGCAATTATAAATAACTTGCTGCACGAAAATTTTATTATCGACGACCTGATTGAAATAAAGACTCCCGTTGAAATAGGAGTCTCTAAAAATAAATTAAAGGTTATTGTAGGAAAAGAAAGGCGATTTTAAAAAATCACCTTATTTTCTATATAATTTTATCTAACTATTAACTAACAATCTCAATCTCTCCTTCTTTTATTTTGCTCTTTTTAAATATATATACCTGCTGCAGGCCGGTTAATAAAGTTGTTACTAACCAATACAGAGTAAGACCTCCAGGGAAAGTCAGCCCGATAAATACGGTAATGGCTGGCATAAAATAAACCATCTGCTTATTCATAATAGCCATCATATCTTCGTCTTTGGCCACGGGGTTGTTCCGCGCCTGTTTGGGCACTCTTTTAGCCATCATCATCTTCGCCTGCCAAAACTGGGCTAACCCGGCTAAAACAGCGAGTATTGGGTTGGGTTTTGCTAAATCAATAATTCCTAAAGACATGGCATTGATTGAATCCGGCCTCTGAATAAAGTTATAAACTATATCCAGCGATCCGCCGGTCAAGCCGTCCCTAAAAACATAAAAGACTGCGATTAAAAAAGGAAATTGGATTAACAAGGGCAGACAGGAAGAAAAAGGGTTCACTTTCTGTTCTTTATACAGATCCATCATCGCCTTGCCCAATTCCTGTTTATTATCGGCGTATCTTTTCTTTAATTCATCTATCTTAGGCTGTAAATCCTGCAGGGCTTTCTGCGATTTAATTGACTGTTGGTTTAAGGGAAAAAGCGCTAATCTAATCAAGGCGGTTAAAATGATAATGGCAATTCCAATATCATTGCCGGGCACAATATTATAAAGAAAAACCAACAAATTAAAGATCGGCTCATAAAAAAAAGTGTGAAAAATAGAAGACATAAAATAAATAATAAAAAATTAAACCGGGTCGTATCCGCCCTTATTCCATGGGTTGCAACGCAAAATACGCCAGCATGTTTTTATTCCTCCTTTGATAATGCCATGCTTTTCAATGGCCTGGATGCCATATTCGGAACAGGTGGGATAAAAACGGCAATAGCCGTGAGGAAAAAAAAATTTTAACCGGCCATGGTCAAAAGAAAGAGTATTTTGATATATTTTAATTATCCTTACTATTAGCTGGCGAGAATAATAATGCCAATTATAAATCATGAACATCGCTTATTATTTAAAACTTTTGGTTACTTCCAGCCTTTTAAAATGCTGCGACAGCGACTTTTCCATCTCGTGATAGTCTGCTCCGGCGATCCTTGGCAATCCTAAAATAAAAAAATCAAACCCCGGTTCAAGTTTGCTTAAATTTAACCTGATAATTTCTCTCAACTGCCTTTTTTTCTTATTTCTAATAACTGCTTTTTTACTAACTTTAGAAGAAATTACTATACAAAATCGGCTAACTGACCTTTTTGTCGGCAAGGCTTTAACTCCGATTGTTTTATCAAAACTGCTCTTGCCCTTTTTAAAAACATTTTCTATTTCCTTTTCTTTTGTAAGCCGATTTTCTTTTTTTAGCATAATCTACTTGCTTAAAATTTTTCTGGCTTTGGCCCGGCGCCTTTTTAAAACAGTCCGGCCATTTTTAGTGCTCATTCTTTTTCTAAAGCCGTGTTTCTTTTTAGCCCGGCGGACATTAGGCTGATAGGTTCTTTTAGGCATATGTTTGTTAACTTTATCTATATAAAAAAAATTTTAACTCCTATTATAGTGTCTATAATATCATTAAAAAATAGCGGGGTCAAATATAAATTTTATTTTTGTTTATATATTCGTAAACAATTCGTAATTAGCAGGATATCCACCAATTGTGAACAACTTATAAACTTTTGTGGATATTTTCATTTCTTTTATTATAGTCTATACTATACTATGACAATAATCTCTAATAAAATTAACGTTTTACTCATATGACCAACCAAGAAATTTGGCAGGCTGTTTTAGGAGAAATGGAGGTAAATATTTCCAAAGCTAATTTTACCACCTGGTTTAAAAGCACTTTTATCTCCACTATTGAGGATGGTAAAATAATTATCAGCGTGCCAAATACCTTCACTAAAGCTTGGCTGGAAAAAAAATATCATAGAGAAATTATGCAGGCGTTGGAAAAAGTTATAGAAAAAAAAATCGGCGAAATATTATATAAAGTGGAACTGTTAAAAAAAGATAATTTTATATCTAATATTAGCGGAATTACACCAAATGAAAAATTGACTTTAAATCCTGCCGGCCAGCAAACAAAAGAAAACCCAACCGACAAAAACTTTAAGGCAAATATCTTTGGCTTAAATCCACGTTATGTTTTTGATAATTTTATTGTGGGCAAAAATAACCAGCTGGCGCACGCGGCCTGCAAAGCGGTAGCGGCCTCCCCCGGATCCACTTATAACCCTTTATTTATTTACGGCGGGGTGGGCTTGGGAAAAACCCATCTCTTGCATGCTATCGGCAATGAACTTGCCCAAAAAAACAAAAGGGCTTTGTACGTTACCTGTGAAAAATTTACCAATGACTATGTTCAGGCGGTCCGTACCGGCCGGGCTAAAGAATTTAAAGATTTTTACCGCAATGTTGACGTCCTATTAATTGACGACATCCAGTTTATGGGCGGTAAAGACGGCACCCAAGAGGAATTTTTTCATACTTTTAATGAATTGCACCAGTCCAACCGGCAAATTGTAGTGAGTTCCGACCGCCAGCCGAAGGCGATTACATCACTTGAACAGCGGCTCCAGTCCCGTTTTGAATGGGGAATGATAGTAGACACCACCCAGCCTGATATTGAGACCAGAACGGCTATTTTAGAGGCAAAATGCCAGGAAAAAAATTACCAGTTGCCTAATGATGTTCTTGTTTATATCGCCAGTATAGTCCAAAGCAATATCAGGGAACTTGAAGGGGCTTTAAATAGGGTAATTGCTTACCATCAATTTAACCAAAAAGAACCAGCTTTAGATAGCACAAAAGAAATTTTGGCTAATATTATAAATAATATTCAATCAAAATCAGTTACTCCTAAAATAATTATTGATATTGTATCAAAATTTTATGACGTGGAAATAGTTGATTTATTGGGAAAAAGCAGAAAAAAAGAACTAGTTATTCCCCGTCAAGTGGCAATGTATTTAATGCGCGAAGAGATTAACACTTCTTTCCCCACTATCGGCAACGAATTTGGCGGCCGGGATCATACTACCGCAATTCACGCCTGTAATAAAGTTTCTAATGAAGTAAAACAAGACCAAAGGAAAAAACAGGATGTTGAATCAATTAAACAGCTAATCTACAACCAATAGACAGTATATCAATACTCTATCAACATCTTGATAAAACTGTGGAAATAACCTTACTAATAATAATGTTATTAACAGATTATTTTAAATTTAATATTTTATCTAAAAGTTATTAAATTTAAAACACATGAAGTTAGATTGATATAAAGTTATTTTACACCCACTAATTTGTTTAATATTAGCGCTTATTTGCTAATATTAACTGAATCCACAGCCTTATTATAGTTATTATTAATATATTATATATACGTATTATAAAACGTCTAACAACTTCTTATTATGAAATTCTCTTGCACTCAAGAAAATTTAAAAAAGGGGTTATTAAATATTGTTCACGTGGCGGGAAAAAATATCAACTTGCCCATACTAAGCAATGTCTTGATTGAAGTTTCTAATAATATTAAATTTACTAGCACTGATTTGGAAATAGGGGTGGTTAGCAGTGTTCGCGGCAAAATAGAAAAAGAAGGAAAAACAACCATTAATGCCAAGCTTTTTACCGATTATATTAATTTATTGCCGAATAAAAGAGTGGATGTCGAGCTTATCAATAATGAAATTTTAATAAAATGCGAGAATTATAAAACAAAAATAAACGCCGAAAACGCCGATGACTATCCCATAATTCCCGCGATAGAAAAGGAAAATTATTACAGTTTTGAGTTTGAAGAGTTTAAAAAAGCGGTTAATGAGGTAATCTTTGCCGCGGCGGCCGATGAAACAAGGATAGAATTAAGCGGGGTTTACTTTGAATTTCATCAGAACGAATTGATTTTAGCGGCTACTGACAGTTACCGGCTGGCGGAAAGAAAAATAAAATACAAAGAAAAACCGGAAGAACAAAAAGATATAATAAAAAAAATAATAATTCCCACAAAAACCCTGCAGGAGGCGATTAAAATTTCCTCAACTTCGCAGGATATCGAGGTTTCCAGCGATGAACCGAACCATAAAATAAAAATATATATCACTGAAAACCAAATTTTATTTACTTATGATGAGGTGGAGCTTGTTTCTAGGGTCATAGAAGGCCAGTATCCTGACTACAGGCAGATTATACCGAGCACTGATGAAAAGAATAGGACTTTAGTATCAATCGGCCGCCAGGACCTTATTAGAGCCATTAAAGCCTCTTCGCTTTTTTCCAAAGCCAACATTAACGACGTCCATTTTGATTTTCCTAAAGCAAAGAATCAGGCGGTTATCAGTTCGGTCGGCAGCCAGAAAGGCGAAAGCACGGTTGAATTGCCGATAGAGATAATCGGCATGGATAACGGCGTGGTTTTAAATTATAAATATCTTCTGGACGGGCTTAACAGCTTAAATAGCGATGAAGTGGTTTTAGAAATCGTGAATTCCAACACCCCTGTTTCCTTAAAGGCAAAAAACAGGCAGGATTATTTATATATAATAATGCCGATCAGGCAATAAATCTATTTATTCTTTCACGTAGATTTTTATTCGGTCGGTTTTTTTGAAGTTGCCAGACCAGCCTTTAGCTTCGGCATAGAGATAATAATAGCCGGCAGTCGGCGCCTCCTGCCAAGAACCAGAGACCTCATTATTGGTTATTTGGTTATTAGTGGCAATTAATTGTGGAGCAGAGTCGCCCTCTTTTAAATAATAAAAGTCAACCGATTTAATTGCGCCAGGTTTGTAACTTAATGTTTTTAGCGGCAGGGGAAATTCGGCAATAGAGGCGGTATAATTATTACCAGGCGAAGTCCAGGCAAAATTTAAAGAGGTATCCCGTTCTGATTCATCCAGAATTAAGTTAAACTGCGTATTTTTATGTGAGCAGTTTTCTTTAGTGTCGCAGAGCTTGATAGTTAATTTATGGTTTCCGTTGTTAAGGTAGCTGATATCAGAGGAGAGGTCGTAGGGATAAGTAGCAACCAGCTCAATAAGATGGTCGTCAATATAATACTCAGCCCGGCCGATGCCCATAATGGCGTTCGAGGAAATATCAACCCGCAGGGTTTTTTCCGTGATGACCGCGTTGTCGCTGGGCGAGTTGATTTCAATAGTCGGAGCGTATTCAGGCTTATGAACATTATCATAATTTATTGGGATTTCATCTAACTTTATTTTTTCCCTCTCCGCCCATTTTTTAATAGCCTCTTCCCAAATTGGGAATTGCGGATCGGTTTGATTTTCACCAGGAATTTCTCCGCGCGGATCGTCTTTTAAGCAGTAATATAATATGCTGTGCGGCTGGCGGAAGGTTTTTTCTTCAATTAGTTCGGGCGGCGTGTTTTCGGTGGCGAGCAGGCCGCTGATTTTATCAATTTTAATTTTTACCTCGCCGGCGCCGATGCCGTCTAAAATCGCCTTGCCAGTAATCACTTTTTCTTCTTTTTGAAAATATTCAATCGGCGTGTCGCCCAGAACCCGTTGCATATAGTCGTGCCAAATTGGGGCGGCCACCTTAGAGCCGTCCGCTCCCCGTTTCATTTCCGAGTTGTCATTATTACCAACCCAAACACCGGTTACGAGCGACGGCGTATAGCCGATTGTCCAAGCGTCGCGGTAGTCGTTGGTAGTCCCGGTTTTCGCGGCCACTGGCCGGCTTCCTAAGGTCAGCCAGTTTTGGGCGCCGAAAACATAGGAACGCGCTTCGTTATCCGACAGAATATCGTTAATCAGGCGGGCTATTTTAGCCGGCATTATATTCTTCTCTTTATTTTCTTGATATTCTTCCAGTGTTTTTCCCTTGCGGTCCTCAACTTTTAAAATAGCCACCGGCGGATTATATTCGCCTTCGCGGGCGAAGATGCCGTAAGCGGAAGTATGGTCCAGCAGTTTTACTTCGCCCCCGCCCAAAACCAAGGACAAGCCATAGCGGTCAGGTTCGTTCAGACTGGAATAACCCATTTTTTGGGCCAGATCGGTAACATTATTGACGCCGGTCAGATAGAGTGTTTTAACCGCCGGAATATTGAGTGAGCCGGCCAGCGCTGTCCTGATAGTGATCGGGCCGTGCTCTTTTAGGTCATAGTTATGCGGCTCATAATCTTTAGCGCCGCCCGCCGAGAAGTTGGTCACTACGTCATAGAGAATAGTATCCGGAGTGTAGCCTTTTTGGAAAGCGGCGGCGTAGACAATTGGCTTTAAGGAAGATCCGGGCTGGCGCAGGCGAGTTGCGATATTTACTTGGCCGTCGATTTCATCGTTAAAATAGTCCCGTGATCCAACCATTGCCAATATTTGTCCGGTTTTAGGATCAATTGAAACCAGGGCGTCATTATTGGCATTATAGCCCGAGGCGTTGCTTTCCCCGTGATCGTTAATAACTTCTTCAGCAATTTTTTGCTTATATAAATCAAGAGTAGTATAAATTTTTAAGCCTTCGCGCTCAATTACCTGCTGGCCGTATTTTTCGCTTAATATTTCCCGCACGTACATTACAAAGTGGGGGGCGGTAATGTCGGTGTTAGGCTCTTTAAATTGGATATTATAATCAAGCGCTTTGTTTAATTCATCCTCGGTAATATAGCCCAGATCCTTCATGCCATTTAAAATCCATTCCTGGCGGGCGAAAAGGTCTTCTTTATGGCTGCCGTAAGGGGAATAATAAGTTGGCGCCTTAGGAAAGGAGGCTAAAATGGCTGCTTGGGCAAGATTTATATCGCGGGCGGAAACGCCGAAATATTTGCGCGCAGCCGCTTCTACTCCGTAGGCGGTGGAGCCGTAGGGTATTTCGTTAAGGTATAATTGAAAAATTTCATCTTTGGAGAATTTTTGTTCAATGCGATAAGACAAAACAAATTCTTTGATTTTGCGCGATATTTTGCGTTCATTCGTTAAAATCGCGTTTTTAACCAGCTGCTGGGTTAAGGTAGATCCGCCGCGGGCAGGCTTCCCGGTTAAAGGGTCAATTATAACTCCCTTAAACATCGACAAGAGGTTAAAGCCGCTGTGCTCATAAAATTTTCTGTCTTCCGCGGTAATAGTCGCCCATTTTATATAATCAGGAATTTCTTCCAGCTTAATAATAGTTCGTTTTTCGTCCCCGTGCACTTCATAGAGAATGGTTTCACCTGTCCGGTCGTATATTTTAGTGCTCTCCGGCACATCGCGGTCAATTAGTTTGTCCGGATTCGGCAAATCGCGGGAGAGCCAGGCAAAATATATTAATCCAAAAATAGCCGCCGCTAAAAAAACCACTAACAAGGTGAAAATTAAATTTCCGGTAGTTTTTCGGCTATATTTACCTAATTTCAGCCGTTTTATTCGAGAGTGGTTTCTTCGAAAATCGCCCAAGGATCCGCCGCCTCTTAATTCCCTGCTTTTTTTTATGCTTTCCCGAATTGAAGAGGTGCTGGTTGCCGAGTGGCTTTTAACAATATTTTTTTTCCAATCCTGAGGAGAATGAATCTTTTTTGATAACTGAGGAATAGGCATAATCCTACGAATTATAAATAAAATATAAATACGCAAATTAGATAAATTAATTATAGAATAAACTTTTTGCATTGACAATGTATAAAAAATTTGATACAATATATATATAAAAATAAAAACAAAAATATCCATGCTTGTCGTAAACTCCTATTTTAGGCAATTATAATTAAGCATGAATTAAAAAAAAAAATGACAAACGCTAGAGCCCAGACAGTTTATGTTTGGAGCTGGAAAAAATTCGCTCAAGATTTTTTAGAGCTGTACGGGCAAAAAACAAAGAAACAAAAAAAACAACCAAACGTGTTTGCGAGCGTCATCGTGGCTTTTATAATAATATTTATCGCCGCGCAGATTTTGGGAGCTGTTAATAATTTTATAGAAAATAAATATCTGTTGGAAAAATATAAAGGCGCGAACGTGGTTGTTTACAGCAATATTGGTTAAATCACAAATTTTCACCAATTTTTTACGAATTAACACTAATAGTTAAATAAAGACGCACGCGGGAAAGCGGAGCGTTTTTTGTTTTGGAAAAAATATTGTATAATATAAATATCCCACAAATTAATATAGGTGCTTAGTTAATCAGGTACTTAGTTTTTCAGAACAACTAATTAACTGTTTGACTGTGTGCCTAGTTAATTTGTGGTAGTTTAATTAATGTCAGAGAGAAAAAATGTATTTAGAAAAGTTAGAAATTCACGGCTTTAAATCTTTTGCCAGCAAGAATGCCTTAAAATTCAGCGGGGGCGAAAAAAAGTCCCAACCCGCTCAAACCAACGGCTGGGCGGGCAAGCATGGCATTACCGCCATTGTCGGTCCGAACGGTTCCGGCAAGTCTAATATCGCCGACGCGGTGCGCTGGGTTTTGGGCGAGCAGAGCGTAAAGCTGCTGCGCGGAAAAAAATCAGAAGACGTAATTTTTTCCGGCTCCGCTAAAAAAGCCAGTTTAAGCTTGGCGGAGGTTTCATTGTATTTAAATAATTTTGACGGCTGGGCGCCGGTAGATTACCGGGAAGTAGTGGTAACGCGGCGGCTGTACCGCGACGGCGAGAGCGAATATCTCCTCAACGGGAGCAAGGTCCGCCTGCTAGACATTTCATTGTTGCTGGCCAAGGCGAAATTCGGCCAGCGGGCGTATTCCGTTATCGGACAGGGCATGGTGGAAAATTTTTTGAATACCTCAATCGCGGAGCGCAAAGAATTTTTTGATGAAGCGACTGGTGTTAAAATATACCAGATTAAACGGGACGACTCCATGAATAAATTAAAGAGCACCCGCGAAAATTTGGTCCAGGCGGGAAGCTTGCTGGCGGAGATTGAGCCGCGCATGCGCTCTTTAACCAGGCAGATGAAAAAATTGCAACAGCGGGCGGAGATCGCCCGGGAGCTGGACGAACTGCAAAAAAATTACTACGCGTCGCAGTGGCATAAATTAAACGATGAACTGAAGGAGATTAACGGCCGGCTGGTAAAAAAAGAGCAGCGCCAGCGCGAACAAAAAAATGAGTTGGAAAAAATCAACAAGGAGCTGGAAAAATGCCAAACCAGCCAATATAATAACGCCGAGCGGGAAGAGCTGGACCGGCAGAGAAGAAAACTCGAGGCGGAACGCAATGAAACAGGCCGGAGGTCGGCGGAAATAAAAGCTGAAATAGGGGTATTGCTGGAGGCCAGCGGCCGGATTGACATGAGCTGGCTGGTAAAACGCGAAGGATTGTTAAGGGAGGAAATAAAAGAAATCGTCAAGGAAATAAAAGAGGCTGAAGATGTTTTTAAATCCGACCGGGATAATTTAGACGCGATAAAAAAAGAACGGGACGACCTGGAAAAAAAGTTAGTTGGATTAAAGGAAGAGTTGTCCGAGCTGCGGCCGGGGGACAGCGGCAACGAAGCTTTTATTAAAAAAATAAAGGCGAAGCTGGATGAGTTGCTGCGGCTGAATAAAGATTTTTCTGCCCGGCTGGAAAAAGGAGAGACGGCCGGGAAATTAAGTTATGATTTTAACAGGTTAAACAGCAAGCTCAGGGAATTAAGAGACGATATTGGAGAAGAGAACCGGACAGCTGCTGGAGAGGCTTCGCGGATCAACAGTCAGATTATCGCGCTGGAGGAGAAGAAAAACAAAATCACCGAAAAATATATCACTTTGCAAAGCGAAATAATGTCCGGCCGAAGCCGGGTTGAATACAGCCAAAAAATAATGGCGGAAAAAAGTAAAGAAGCGGAAGAAATTAAAGACAAGCTGAACAAAAAAATCGGCCGGGGAGAAGCCGAGAAGCTGAAAGAAGAGGAAAAAAAAGTACAGGCGCGGGCGGCCGAGGTGGAGCGCGATTTGGAAAAAACAGAGCAAAAAATCAACGGGCTGATCCAGGCGGGGCAGAGGCAGAGGGATTCTATTATAAAATTGCAGCAGCAGGCGCATGAACTGCAGGGCGAATATAACGCGGCCGTCGGTCAAATAAACGAAATTAAAATAGGCAAAGCGAGGATTGAAACCAAGATAGAGGATCTGGAAAGTGAAATAAGAAATGAAACCAGCAGCCTGCGGGTGGTTATTGATTTCAAAAATTTTTCCCGCCAGATAAATCAGGCGGAGGCGCAGGACCGCGTTCAGAAACTAAAACATCAGCTGGAATTAATCGGCGGTATTGATCCGGAGGTAAAAAAAGAATATGAAGAAACCAAAGTCCGTTATGAATTTTTATTTAATCAGTTTTCGGACCTGCAGTCCGGCATCGGCTCACTGGATAAAATTGTCAGCGAGCTGGATAAGACTATCGCGGAAAAATTTGACGCGGCTTTTGCTGAGATCGCCAAGCAGTTTGAGAGATATTTTAAAATTTTATTTAACGGCGGCAGCGCTAAGATAGAGAAAATGTATGAAGAAATAAAAAAAGGAGATGATGATGAAAGAGAGACTGAAGAGATAGATGCTGATGAAACAAAAAAACAAAAAGACCTTCCTGCCGGACCGGCAGGCAAAAAAAGAATTATTTTGCGCGCGGCAAAAAAAGAATTAATAGGAATCGAAATTCAGGCCACCCCGCCGGGCAAAAAGATCAAGAATATTACCATGCTGTCCGGGGGCGAACGGGCGTTAACGGCCATTGCCCTAATCTGCGCCATTATTTCCGTCAACCCTTCTCCTTTTATGGTTTTAGACGAGGTTGACGCAGCCTTGGATGAGGCTAATTCCGGACGTTTAAGCCGGATTTTGGAGGAGCTTTCCAACAAAACTCAATTTATTGTCATTACTCATAACCGGTCAATGATGTATATCGCCGATATAATTTATGGCGTGACCATGGGAGACGACAGTGTTTCCAAGTTATTAAGCATTAAGATTGATGAAATTGAAGGTAAAAAATAAAGAGTTAAGAATAAAAAAAGAAGCGCGGTTAACCGCGCTTCTTTTTTATGTAGCCCCAAGGGGAATTGAACCCCTATTTTCAGGATGAAAACCTGATGTCCTAACCATTAGACGATGGGGCCATTTTATCCAGCACCGTGCCCGAATACCCTGCGGTCTCTGCCGCAGGGATGAAGGGCTATCATCATTCTTGCCGCAGGGTTTAATACCCTGCGGTCAAGGTGCTGGATTTATTAAAAAAGGTGGCAAAACGCCAACTATAAATATAATAGCGAGAAAAGACGGTTAAGTCAACTTTTTAAAAGATTGAAATATTATGATATTTGATATAATGTAGGTATATTAAATAAAATATGTAGAGACGTTGTATTGTAACATCTCTACATAAACGAATTATGAAAATAAAGAAATCATCCCGGCGCCTGCGGCACGGGTGGACGCGGCCGGAAATAATGTCGCCGATTCGCGACTGGGCATCGCTTGAGGTCTGCAAAAATTACGCGGACGCGGTTTATTTTGGGCTGTCCAATTTAACCATGCGGCAAAATGCCGATGTTTTTAATTTAGGAAACTTGGGAGCATTCGTAAAAAAGTGCCATTCATATAAAATTAAGGCGTACTTAACGGTAAACTCCGTAATTTACAATAAGGACATTAAGACCGCCGAACGGATTATTAAAAAAGCAAAGAAGGTCGGAGTGGACGCGGTAATCGTCTGGGACCCGGCGGCGATTGAACTGGCGCGTAAATACAGAGTGAAGTTTTTTATCTCCACCCAGGCCAATGTTTCCAACTGGCAGTCCGCGTTATTTTATAAAAAATTAGGCGCCTCCCGAATTGTGCTGGCGCGGGAAATGACCTTAAAACAGATTGCAGAATTGAAAAAAAATTATAAAATGCCGGGGTTGGAAATTGAAACATTCGTGCACGGGGCGATGTGCTGGTCAATCTCCGGACGCTGTTTGTTGTCCGCCGCCATCTATGGCAAATCCGCTAACTGCGGTTCCTGCGGCCAGCCCTGTCGGAAAGAATGGATTTTAGAAGATGACGAGGGCAATAAAATTTCTAATCAGGGAAAATATTATATGAGCGCCAAGGATTTATGCATGATTGGACATATTCCGGAATTGATTAAAGCCGGAATTGACAGTTTTAAAATTGAAGGCCGGCGAAGGGACCCACGCTATATTGAGGTTACTACAAAATACTACAGAGAAGCAGTGGACGCGTATTTTGACGGCACATATACAAAGGAAAAAGTGCGGCAATGGAAAAAGAAATTAACAAGCGTGTATAACAGAGGTTTTGAAACCGGATTTTACTTCGGCAATCCCGGGCCGGAAGGTATCAGTTATGATAAATCAGATAACGTCGCCACAGCCAAAAAAACAAGAGTGGGGCAAATAATAAAATACCTCCCAAAAATAAAAGTAGCCTTAGTTAAATTACGGGACCGGGGGCTAAATACTAGCGAGGAAATTTATATTGAGGGCGGAAGGACATACTTAAAGCAAAAAGTTTCCTCTATGGAAATCAAAGGCAAGCAAATTAAGCAAGCGAAAAAAGGCGATGAGGTTGGAATAAAGGTTGATAAAAAGGTAAGAGAGGGGGATAATATATTTATCACTACAAATTACAAATAAAATATTTTTTGTCATCCCGACTGGAGCGAAGCGAAATGGAGGGATATAATTATATCCCTCGACTCCCTCCAGTCGCTCGGGATGACAATTAGAAATACGAATATAATTATTACAAAAAATTATAAAGAGATGTCGCAGAAGGCGGCCAAGATTTTTTTAAACCAGCTGGCGGTTAAGCCGGAATCGGTTTTCGGATTGGCGACCGGGTCCACACCCCTTGGCATGTACGCGACAGTTAAAAAAGCATACAGTAAATATGGCTATGATTTTAGCCGGGTAAAGACTTTTAACTTAGATGAATATGTCGGTTTAGATAAAAGTGATAGGCAAAGTTATTATGCTTTTATGCAAAAGAATCTTTTCAGTCATCTTAACATTAAAAAAAATAATATAAATATTCCTGACGGCCGGGCGAAGAATTTAACCAAACATTGCCGGGAGTATGAAGGAAAAATTAAAAAAAATTCGGTTGATCTGCAAGTTCTGGGTATTGGTGCCAACGGGCACATCGGCTTTAACGAACCGGGCAGTTTAATAAATTCAGAGACTAGAGTTGTTGACTTAGATAAAAAATCCATTAAAGACAACTCCAGATTTTTTAATAGCATTGATGACGTGCTAAAGCAGGCCATAACCATGGGTATAAAAACCATTATGTCCGCCAAGAAGATTATCATTTTGGCCAGCGGCAAAAATAAGGCGCAAGCGGTAAAAAGCATGATAGAGGGAAAAGTCGACTCTTATTGCCCGGCAAGTTTTTTGCAAAATCATCCGGATGTTTATGTAATAGTTGATAAAGAAGCGGCCGAGCTACTCAAAAAACAGGAATACAAGAAAAACGGCTGGAGCGAAATTTTGGTTTTAAATGAAAATATTTTGCCAAAAGGCGAAAAGATTTTAATTATCAGTCCGCATCATGACGACTCGGCGGTAAGCTGCGGGGCGACCGTCAAAGCGCTGGCAAAAAATAACGACGTTTATACTCTTATCATGACGGCCGGGTATCGCGCGGACATCCCCGGGCTTTCCCGGGCGCAAAAAATAAAAGCGCGCGTTAAAGAGGCGCGGGCGGAAAGCAAAATTTTGGGCTCTAAAATAATTTTGGGCAATTTTAAATTTTATGATAACGGAAAAAAGTTTTGGCCGGATGATTTAGAAAAATTCGGGAAAATTTTTATGAAGATAAAGCCGGATGTTATAATGCTGCCGCATGAGCGCGATGAGCATCCTACGCATTTATTAAGCACGCGATTGGCTCTGGAATATTTCAATCGGAAAAAAATTAAAGGAATTGAACTGTGGTTTTATGAGGGTTTGTGGTCGCAGCATTTGCTCCAAAATATTAATTTGGTTTTCGGTTTTGATAAAAAATTATTAAATTTTAAAAATAAAGCATTACGGGAGCATAAATCCCAAATGGCGCGCTTGCCTTTAGTTCATGCTTCGCAGGCCCTAACGCGCTTCCGCGCCATGACTATGCCGGAACAGCGTTTTGTCAATTTTGGCCAGACTCCGCCTTATTTCGCGGAGTATATTGAGGCGTATTATAGAGTTCAAGTATAGTCGCACGGATCTATGTGGGTATCAAACCATTAATGCGAATTCTCTGTACGGACTTAGACAAACTCAGATGAATGCGAATGCTACAAAAATATATGGTAGTATAAAAAAAGCCCCGGCGGTGTTCCGCTGGGGTTTTATTGTTCTCTTTGGTCTGCGGCCGTGTTTTAGTGGCCGTAAAATCCGCGATGTTCTGGGGCGACAAAGGCGACTCGCATCCCGGCGTCTTTGAAAAACCGAACAGTCTGGTCTTTATTTTGGCCGTCATAAGGAACGATGCCGCCGATGCATCCTCCGTCCCGCATCAGTTCACTTGACTCGCGGTTGTCTTTACTGAGAGCCAATGCGCGCAGGCGATCCAATAGACGCAGTTGTTCGTGCGGATCATTTGATTTTTTTGTCTGATCCAGTAAACTCTGCAGGTCGGGAATAATATTTTTGATGTCAATCGGAGCTTCGCTATTCGGATATGGGATAAATCCGTCGGTGGCAAAAATCGACTCGGTTGTATCATGCCCGGACTGAACAGCCCGGTCAAAGCAGAAACGGGTGCATTGGACCCGATCTTGCTGTCCGCCTACCAAACCAATCAGCTGGCGGTTTTTGGCCAGCGCGGTCGTATTGCTAACTGTCCGCCAGCAGGCGACCCAGGCAACCAGCAATGTTTCAAAGCCGGTCTTGGTTAGCGGTTTGCCCGCCCATTTTAAAATATTATCAGGCGTAAGCAGAAAACAAGCGGCGCGTTGTTCAAGATAACCGCCGCGGATTGCCCGCAAGGTCCATTCTTCCGGCGGTAGCTGGGGATCGCTCAGGGCCACGTTAGTCATAACTTTTCGTTTTTCTCGTTTGCCAAGCAGTTCAAGAGCACTATCGGAGATTCCTGGAACACAGATAAGGTCTAACCCAACCTTATCTCGGCCGAAATTTTTTTGTTTATTCGGCGCGAATAAGCGCTGACCGAGTTTATCGGTGATCGGAAAGTTGCAGATGAACTCGCCTCCCATAACCGCCCGCGGATCTCCCCAGATCGCTTTTTCAATCGCGGTCATCGGATTCTTCCAGTCTATGGCCAATCCGCAGGGACTGCCGTGTTTTCCGCAAATGGCAATGTATGGCACATTTCCCTGCCAACGCCGGAATGTTTCCGCCAAAGCGCAGAGGATGTTTAATATGGTGTCGTGATCCGCGACCGTGATGTAGGCCGGGCTTCCGGAAATCGTTTCAAAACGCGAGAACGCCAGCGAATCTTCGGGACCAATCAGATTTGGAAGAAAATGGGCCGGATTGCGGTCCCGGCTTTCGGCGTAGGCGAGTCCAACCGCCGGTCCGAGCAGAATTGATTTGACTAGCTGGTCTTTCTTTCCGGCCAAATACTCCCAAATGGCGCAGTCGTAGGCGGCTGTCATCCCGAACGCTTTGACCGCCAAATCAAAATTGGTTTCTTCGGAAACGGCTCCGCCTGTCCGGTCCATTTCGTCAATAACCCGCTGATAATCGGCAGGATTAGTGAGAATGGTGACAAATTTGTTATTTTTTGCCGCCGACCGGGTCATGCTCGGGCCGCCGATATCAATATTTTCAATGGCATCGGCCAGCGTACAGCCCTCTTTGGCGACTGTCTGCTGGAACGGATACAGGTTACAAATTACCATATCGATCGGCAGAATGCCATTTTGTTCTGCCTCTGTTTCGTGCGTTTCGTCTCCGCGAACGAATAAAAGGCCGCCATGGATTTTTGGATGCAAGGTTTTTACCCGTCCGCCCATCATCTCTGGGAAGCCGGTAAATTTTGAAACTTCAGTTACTGAGATTCCAACTTCCTGCAATTTTTTTGCGGTTCCTCCGGTTGAGAGGATTTCCACTCCGTGTTTGGCCAGCACCGCGCCGATTTTTTCAATATCAGTTTTGTCGCTGACGCTAACTAGCGCTCGTCTTATTTTTCTACTCATCAGTTTCCTCCAAATTATTAAGTTTTAGGGTACAAAACAAGCTAAATCATTATGATTTAGCCCTCCCATTGTTGATTAAAGATTAACTGATAATGAAGTAAAAAGCAAGTTTATTTATTTGTTTTTTTATCGGTTTTATTATACTCTAAGTATAAGAAAAGCCAAACCAAAGGAGAAATTTGCACCTTTTATGTTTGGCTTTAATTTTGTTCTTATCAAAATAGAAAGGTTAAAAGTGGTGAAGGAAAATGATGGGTAAACTAGGCCATTGGTTAACGCCATGGGAAAAAGAAAAGGTATGTGAAGCACTTTTGCGGTATAACCTTTTAAAGTGGGACAATGCTAGACGGTTACCGCTCAAAAGCGGAGGAGAAACGGATATTTACATTAACCTTCGCAATGCGCGAAGTACACCTGAGGCATTGATGTTTCTCACACAGACATTTACCAATCCGATTATGCGTTTATTACCGGATCGATTTGTTGAGGTTCCGGACTCGGTAAGTTGTTTTGCTGGTCCGTTGGCTATAATGACGGATGTTCCTTATATTACTATCCGTGAGGAAGAAAAAACCGGCCGGGCCACCAAGGCAAAAACAATTGGCGATTATCATTACGGGGAGAGAGTCACCATCATCGACGACGTTATCACCGACGGTGCTTCCAAGGTTGTTCCTTTTCGCGAATGCGTAGCGATGGGGCTCAATGTCCTGCCGCTGATAGTCCTGGTCGACCGGCAACAGGGATGGCAAAAGAAGTTTCAAGAAGAAAACATCCCGCTTGATGTCTGGCCTGGTATGACATTGCACGATGTCCGCCGATATCTTATCGAAAATAAACTAATGCGGCGGTGCGATCCGGCTGTGGAAGAAAAGAATCCTCTCATCGTCGCGCTGGACGGGAAAGACTGGGACGACATACTTCCCCTACTCGACGTTTTGCGCACCACCGGCTGCATCCTTAAAGTAAATGACCTGCTACTTGCCGAAGGGATAAACAACCTTATCCCCGAATTGCAGGTTTACGGCCGGGTGATGGCGGATTTGAAAGGGCATGATATCAAAAATACTCTGGAAAATATCGCCAAGCGGATTCGTCCGCACGAACCTTGGGTAGTCACAGTACACGGTAGCGGCGGCAAGGAAATGGTTCAGGCCACGGTCAAAGCGCTGGAAGGAACGCGGACAAAGGTATTGGTCGTTACCGTACTTACTTCTATCAATCAGGCGACCTGCGAGGAAATTTATACTCGTTTGCCGATTGATGAGGTGCGCGTGCTCGCTCGTATCGCTCATGAGGCTGGCGCTCAAGGAATCGTCTGCTCTCCGGAGGAAGTCGGCGAACTTCGGCAAAAATATCCAGACATGATGCTTGTTACCCCGGGCGTACGCTCACCAGGTAAAGAAGCCGGCGACCAGAAGCGGATTGGAACTCCGGCAGCAGCTTTTGAAGCGGGCGCAAACCACTTGGTAATTGGTCGGCAGATACTGGGAGCATTCGATCCGGTGGCCGAAGTATTTCGTGTTCTTCGCGAAGAGTTAAAAATCGCAATCTAAGCGATAATTTATAAAAATTGTTTTATAATCAATTAATGCGGGGCGGCCTAATTTATTAGGAAGCCCATTTTTTATATTTGACATCTTTTTATTTTAGACTATAATGTAATTACTAATAGTTATACTCCCACTAATTACGAATTAGTTACAAATATACAAATTATATCCCTCGGCTTAGTTTATCCCGAGCATAGCCGAGGGACTCGGGATGACAATAGAAAATTAGTATATTCGTAAGTGATTAGTGATTAGTGATTAGTGATTAGTGATTAGTGATTAGTGATTAGTAGACTATGTTTACTGTTTCAACAAAGTCCGGCTACGGGTTTATCGTGATGCTGGAAATGGCAAAAAATTATCAAAAAGGCTTCGTGTCGCTGGTAGATATCGCTGAG
>Ga0210057_1000814_pt1 | contig 50234 bp, 59 predicted proteins | sample CryGeyCG2114_010_2_FD_183968 | JGI IMG/M metagenome (GOLD analysis project Ga0210057, IMG submission 183968) | Groundwater microbial communities from aquifer - Crystal Geyser CG10_big_fil_rev_8/21/14_0.10 (SPAdes) (version 2) | ecosystem: Environmental > Aquatic > Deep subsurface > Groundwater ...
TACTGATACACTCCTAGCGAGACCTAGGAATATATGTGTAGGTGTTAAAACAATAACAAGGTATTGTGGTTCGTTATAATTCTGGTTTTAATTCTGTTAAGATTCAAGATAATCTTTGACACATATAAGTGGAACTATCCAATTTTTTGAAGTCGACCTAATTAAATCACCAGTAAAGATACAATCATCCGTAAAGAAACAATCACCAGTAAAGAAACAATCACCAGTAAAGAGACAAACATCCGTAAAGAAACAATCACCAGTAAAGAAACAATCACCAGTAAAGAGACAAACACCCGTAAAGAAACTATCACCAGTAAAGAGACAATCTCCAGTAAAGAGACAACGAAAAAATAAAGACATAACAGTTCAAGAGTTGCGTATAATATGTAAAAATAATAATGTTACTGGCTACTCTCGTATGAGAAAACATGAATTGCTAAGTGAATGTTACAAGAAACGAATAAAAATACCAACTGTTATAGAACTCAAAAAGATGTGTAAGAATAAAAAAATAACAGGGTATAGTAGATTAAACAAAAAAGAATTATTAGTAAAATGTAGATAATACATACTCTCTTCTGTTTTATACATTTGACATAGAAAGAGTTGCAATAACACCCATACATACAAAGTATTGATAAGTGATGCAGGTGAAACACAAACAGTCTTTATTTTTTCTGGACATAGATTTGATAAACTTGAGAATATAGAACAAGTCATCAAAGATAATACAATCAATGCTAATGGGGATATCATTATATAATTTATTACAGATTATTTCATACTTTCCTAATACATTCGGTGAATGTGTATAAGTCAAATAAAATAAAATTTTTTCTATTTCTCAAATCATAATATAATTTAGATTCGTTTCAATAGAACAGTTACACATCCACCATCAACCGCGGTGAGAGTACCAGTGAAATCAGCAGCTAATCTATCTCCAGCCGAAAGTTGGTAGTTTGTGGCAGTAGCATGAAGAGTTCCATCAACGACGGTGTTAGCAGTGCTTTTAAGATTAAACGCGGTAGTAATTATGTTATCACCCGCAGACGGAGCTTCAGTACCAGTACATTTGTTAATCATAAGTGTTACGGCACCAGCATCAGAACCGGCAACCGTATGAGCTTCACTCACAGATACAACCTCAAGATCGACAGGCGCGATAAAAATGTTTGCATCAGTTGTGGCGGCAACAAACGGGAAACTTACGCTAAGATCACCAATACGCGAGTTTGCGTCAGGAACTGTAATTGTTCTGGTTGTGGCAGTTGTTACATCAGAAACATCGAACAATAATTCTTTGGTGTTATCGGTAGTATCAACAATAGTGGTAGCTGCATCAATAGAATCAAACGTTGCTTTACCCAAACCGGTTAGTGCTCCGCTCAATTCAATTGTGGTAAAAATACCGTCTTTTACGTGATGTGTCATGGTATATATATATTAAAAGAAATTTATATTTTATGTCTATAGGGATAAAAACTTATGTATCAATTGTTTTGAAAACAGTATACATATCTCCGGTATTGTTAGAATTCTTCTTGTGAGATTTACTGTGTTGACCATATATTGCAAATCCAGCTGCTTTTGGATGCCCACCTCCTCCGAAATATGCAGAAATCACATCCAACGGTGGAGACTGATCATTCCCTCGTAGACTCACACAATAACTATCATCATGAAACGAATATGAATATATCACCGAAAAGGCGATAGATGAATCTTCTTCCAATATTTTAGAACCAACGTCGGATCGAATCGTATAGTCACAATTTACCATTTTTATCATGTAAACTTTGTCATCGACTACCATCTTTGCTAGTTTGGCGTACGATACATACTTAGATACACGTTGATCTTGTATATCTATAAGAATTTTTCCAATATCAATCAAATGTTGAATGTCCAATGTTCCATTGTAGAGATCCGTTAGTTTTTCAAATGTAAAGTATCCTAGATTGTTCATTGCGGAAGAGATTTCCTTTGAATTGGGTAGTTCCCATTTCCAAAGATCGCGATCTGCTACATAGTCTACGAAGTACGGTCGAAACATTGGTTTTCTACCATTCGGACGCAAGAACAAATGATCCCATGCGATTTGCGCACCACTACGTTTCATATCAAATACACATTGAATATTATCAGATTCTTTTTCGATATCTACTAAATCATTTTCAGCACTTTTATGATGATCCAGAATAACAAGCGATTTTGCGATTTGTGCTAGCTGAAGTATCTCTGGTCGTTTATATGAAAAATCGACAATATATACATTCTTTTCATGTAATTCCTCATAGGGAGGTAGTTCTCCATGTCTTGCGCCGATAAATGTGATGGTTTCATGGCGTTCAAAAAACTTGTGATAGAAACACCATGCACCTGTTATTCCGTCCGGACAACCTCCATGATAAATCACCACATCAACATTATTTCTGTTTTGCATGTTATTCTCTTTTAAATTATATCTTCAAACAATTCATTTTCAATCACAATTCAAACAGGTAAAATCACATATAGAAAGAGCATACTTATAACGTTTTTCTTTAAAATCGTCATCCCATTTTCCACTCAGTAACCTATCCGCATTTTCAGATAATATATAGAGAAACTCTGTGAAAGTAGATGCGATTTCTACAAAATTACCATCATCCGTCGAAGAGAACGAATAGATTTTTCTATAATTGATTGATTCTGGATTTAAACATGTACAGAAGAATCCATTACCATTATCGAGACTATGAGGATCTTCGCAAAACACCAGATAGTCAAGTGCATTTACCTGTCCATCCTCTTCTGCGATTCTAGGATCGAATTCAAAGTCAGCAATTCTAAATATTTCTGTAGCACAGAAAAGTTCGTGAAGTTTACAGAATTTTGGTTGCAATAGAGAAAGGTTATATGAAACATATTTAGTTAGATTTTTGTGTGTAAGTATGCAACCATCATACTTCGAATAGAATTTTAACATATCATCTGGAATAACTATTTCGTGTATATCAAAGTTCAGATACAATTTCTCGTAGTTATCAATGAAGTGTATATTATTATCATCCGATTTTCCTATTTCTAATCCTAATTTATCTTCGAATTCTTGTATAGTTACTTGCTTCAAATTATCCTTTATCTCTCTGCATATAAAATTAGTATCAATAGAATATGGTTTTTCCCCTAAAATTTTGTATTTTTTTGAGATGTTTTCTATGTAGCTATCTATCTCGTCAGTAAGTATTTTTGAAAGAGCCATTGTATCTATAAAGAAATAATGTTTATATAATTCATGTACGAAAGTCGATTTCTGGATCATCGATACTTGATAGATAACTATTGATTCGACTGAACGGTTTGGTTCCTAGAAAACCTCTCTGACACAACGGAGATGGATGTGCAATAGAGATTACATAGTTGTCGCGCCGGTTTATGTTTTTACACTTCATTTTGGCAAAGTTTCCCATCAGTAGATAGATTATATTTTCGTACTTTGAGTTTAAGTATTCTATAACAAAGTCGGTAAATTGCTGCCAACCATAGTCCTTATGTGAGTTTGGTGAACCGCGCTCAACAGTCAGCGTTGCATTCAACATTAGAACACCTTCTTCTGCCCATTTACTAAGATCTCCTCCTGAATTTTCGGAAGGTCTTATATTCAGATCATCTTCTAGTTCTTGGAAGATTCGTTTCAAAGACGGTGGAATTGGGACATTCTTATTGACCGAAAAAGACAATCCATTCGCCTGTCCGGGTCCATGATAGGGATCTTGACCGATTAGCACCACACGAACTGTATCAAGTGGACACTTATTGAATGCTGCGAATAAATCATCGGGTTTAGGATAGATCTCGACATTCTCGTCAACCCTCTTATTCAGTTTAGCGAGTAACTCCTGAAAGTACTCTTTATTAAATTCGTCAGAAAGGGCTATTTTCCATTCATTATCAGTCAAACTATCAATAGAATAATACTTATTTTGTGCCATATTCCTATAAAAGTATAATGCTTTTATGTTTATATTAACATGTATTTTACACTTGTTTACATTATAGAAACTACGTCATAATATGATAAATGGATAACTTATGATGCACATAAGAAATAAATCATATATACATGTATCCACCTGTTGGAACAATTTTTTTGAAAAAAACCCTAAAACTAAGTAGTTAAGAAAGTAGAAAAAAACAAAGAGACAAAGTAAAAAAGAAAATGGCACAAAATTTACCAAAAGTAATCAAGTATTGTGATTTCGATGTAGGAAAAGTCCGTATATCTGCAAAACCCAAGGAAACACCGAATGGTAGTAAGCTTGCGTATGTAAACTATGGTCCGAAAACAGATCGTGTTCTCATTCAAACGCCTCTCATGAAGCTTCCGTTTGGAATTTCTCGTAGCGATCCAATGAACAAGTACAGTTCGCCAACCGATCCGAAGAAGTATTTTGTTGAGCCTGTTTTCGATCGCACCGATAAGAAGCAGAATGAATTCCTTCAAAGTATGCAGGATTTCGATCGTAAGGTAATCAATACACTTCTTACGAATGGAATGGCCTATCTTAGTGACCCGCAGCCAACCATAAAAGAGGTTCTATCGAAGATGGCCAGTGGTGGTTTTTCGGTTCGTTATCCAATGAAGGATTACAATGTTGCACTTCTGGAGTATCCTCCCACCGATGATCTTCTGAAGGATACATACAATGATCCGAAGGTACGATTTAAGATCATGAAAAACTATGGTGGAAAAGACGATGGAAATACCAGTGAATACGATGTAGAAATCTATGACTCGAATGGTCAGGAGATCTCTATGAAGGATGTGCGAGATCGTTGTGAGGTGCGTTGCTTGGTTGAGTGTATGGGCATTCGTATTGTCAACAAAATGGCCTATGTTTCTTGGAAGCTTCGTCAGATGATTGTGTACGGTGGTGCAACTGCCCCTCTTCCTAGCAATTCGTTCGTTCCTTCCGATGATGAGGAAAACACTGCTCCTGTGCCCACCACAGAATATGCTGCACCAGAAAATGTCGATACGGAACAGAACGTAGATGATGATGACGAAAACGAAGCAGACGAAGCAGACGAAGAAGAATTGCAAAAAACAATTGAAAGTCTTCAGGATAATACGTTAGAGAACGAGGACGATGAAGAAACACCCCCGGAAAAGCCGAAACGAAAGGCGCGTGGACGAAAAAAGGCAGATGCCTAAAGGAGAAAGAGAGCAGTAGATGTTACATACAATAAAATAAAAGAACAATATTTTTTTTCTTCATCAACCAGCCTTATTTTTTTTGATAAGATCATCGAGATGTTTCCCGAATCGTACTACCCATTTACTGGCCTGATGACTGGTTTTAGTGTCTGAATGAATCATGCTCATTGTCATGTAATTGAACAAACGTACAAGATATTTGCTAACATGTGAAACTCTCGGATCGGTTACATCCAATATTTTCTCAGAGTCAACAATCGATTTTCTTGTGACAACTTCCTTGAGTATTTCGTAGTAATTACCATTGTATTTTTCAGGTCCAGCCGCATAGCGTATTGGATGCTTATCAATAAGCATTTTACCAAATACCATTGCAGCAGCCCATATATCGTTCTCACGAAGGATCTCATCCGGCGCATCCTTACTTGCTTGTTTGTATGGAAGATATGATGGGGATATGTAATCTCTTGTACCACCATAACCGCACGGTATACGTTGAAGAATACATGATAAGCCGAAATCAACTAGAATTAACTTTCGAGTTTTTGGATTGTACATAATATTCGATGGTTTTATATCTTTGTGTATGATACCGTTTTGATGTAGTAATTCAATTGCTTGAAATAACTGCATCATAATATGCGTAATTCTCCATTCTTCGATCATAGGATGATCTTTAATATATGTATATAGATCACCACCGTGTAGAAGTTCCATCGCAATGTATAGTTTAGGATGTTGCTTATTCAGATCAAAGTAGTACCAAAGCAACGTTGGAAACGGATTGATAGTGGATCGTTTTCCAATCTCTGTTACATATCGCAACAGGTTTATTTCTTTGTTCAAAAACTGCATTGAATTGATAATATTTTTACGCACATTATTCATGTTTATGACTTTAACGGCTATACACTTAGATTTTCCAGGACAATACTTGTATACAGTACCAAAACCTCCACTTCCAATACTTCTTTTTGTAGTATCATTCACAAAAGAGATATACTTTTCACGATTCGCATGGTTACGGTTGATTGCATCAAGATAGTTCAATGCTTTTACCATTTTCGAATCTGAGAAATCAGGATCAAAAGTAATATTTTTTATGTCAAAAACTTTGTTGGTTTTTGATATCTGCTTGAATATATAAAATATAAAGGTACTTAATAACGTTTTATTTGTAAAATGGAACTCTTTTTGTTTCGGAGGACTTTTCGGGGGACTTTGTTGTTGTATACGTTGTTTTTTTAGTTCTATACCTAGTTTTCGACGATTTGCACTCGTATCGTTCAGACAACGTTTTGTTTTCGGATTGTATAGTTTATCGCGAGGACACTTACCACTACTCATATATAATGATACTATATATTTCAGTGAATGTTTCTTTAAATTGAATATAATATCAGATTGCAATTCTAATAATCATGCTCAAACAACAGGTATATCAGTTTCTGAAAGAACTGTCTTTAGAAACAGACACACAAGATTCTGATTCATTTAAAGAAATAGAATTTCGGTTTAGAAGAACACCTGAACATCAAATTAATATAACATCTCTTCTGGATGTTTTTATTCGAAACAATAAACAACTGAAGTATGTAGTATCATCAGAAGTCACTACAGTTTTCTCATACTCGGTATCGAAGGAGATGGACGCAGCTGAACCTGTACCTGAAGAAGAGATGTGTTGGGCAGATATGGGTATGACTACGAATGTTTCTGCTGCTGTAGAATGCGAAGAGGAAGAATATGATCCTGAAAGTAATTTTACTCTTCCGATGGAAAGAGAAAGTGAACCAGATGTATCAGAAGCAAAAACAGAAAGAAATAATGAAATGAATCTACGTAAGATAGTTCGTCAAGACAATCGACAGGTAACATATGAAGAGAAAACTGCGATATTGAAACACGATTTTGTTGATAACTTTCGTTGTTCTGTTTCAATTGAAAAGAAAATATCGGAAACGCATGGAAATCGAATAACACAATCGTTGAAACCAAAATATATTCGAGAAAAACAGCGTATATCACACACATTTTTGGAACTTGGACTACGATTGGATATCACAAAGATAAACGGAGGAGATCAGCAGCAAAAGAAATACAACGGTACAAGTAGAACAAATCATTTCCAAAAACAGAACTACAACTTTCTGGAGATTGAAGTAGAACTTTTAGATGAAACATTTCGACATAATCTAGAACAAATCAGTAATCTGGTTGTGTCTATCTATCGTGTACTATCAGTTACGGTTACTTACAGTAAGAATCTACACGATCAAAGCAAGTTTGTAGGAGTGAAACCAAAATGTATCGAAGTTCATGATGTATCCAAGATACTCAATAATCACTACACGGTTACAAAGAAAGCAGAAGGAGAACGTAAACTGATGCTTTACTTTCGAAATGAACATGCACTTCCGGCATACATATTTCTGATTGGAACAGATCATATTCTACATCAAAGTCGATTAAGATTCGAAATAAAACTACGCGAAACAGTACTCGATGCAGAGGAAATCGTCCTCGAAAACGGAGAAACGCACTATTATGTATTTGATATCTTGTGGTTCAATGGACGAGATCTTCGCTACGGAAATACATTACCTCAACGCCTCAGCTATTTTAGGTCTGTTCTACAATTTATGCATCTATCCGAGAAGAAATTTATGCATCTTAAACCATTCATAGATATCACAATGGGAAACACCGCAGACACTACGAATGGTGATCTAATGGAGTTACATCGACTCTCCTTAGGTGGTATTGGTACACAGTTTCATATTAAACCCGCGAAACGTCTAGAATACATACAAGAATGCACAAAAACCGATCAATTCAAGACTGATGGTTTGGTATTTACACCGATAGCAATTGACTATAAGGACTCTCGTATGAGAGAGATGTTGTTAAAATGGAAGCCACCTGAAGAAAACACCATTGATTTTACGATTCGTCATATCTCCAAAGAAATCTGGGAATTGAACTATGAACGTGTGGCTCCTGGAGCCAGAATTATGTGGAAAACATACCCAGACGAGCTACGACTTCACATGACCACATTAACTCCAAAATCGTTGAAGTTATTCGAAACTGTTCCTGACAATTCTATCGTAGAGATGTATTTCGATGAAAAGGCGGATTCTTTTCAACCACTACGAATTCGTACAGACAAGGTACATGCCAATTTCGAGAAGGTAGTCTACGATACGTGGGCCAGCATTCTGAACCCAGTCCAATTGAGCATGTTCGCATTGGATAAGGATGTAGCGAAACGCCAGTACGATTCTCTTGCAGAAAAACAAGAGATAAATTCACGACGCGAACAAAGTAACTATGAAATTAAGTTATTTCACAATTTCGTAAAGCGTTCGCTCATTCAGACCTATGGACGATCGGCTACGAACATATTAGATCTAGCTGCTGGTCGAGGAGGAGATATGGGAAAGTTCTTTGCACTTGATGGTCTTCGAAATCTGGTTATGGTTGATAATTCGTCCGGACTTTTGGATATCGCAAAGGAACGAGAGGATGCACATCAAAAGAAACGACAATCTGGTGTAGAAACGGCTGGAAAAAAACGTAAAAGACCAACGGTAAATGTTTCCTACAAGACACACGATCTTCGTAGCGAGCTGATTCTATCGGATACTGCATTCGATATGGTTTCCTGTCAGTTTGCATTGCATTACTTTTTCGAGGATGAGAAGACTGTCCAGAACATGTTCGGAAACATATCACGTCATTTGCGACCTGGTGGCTTCTTTATTGGTACTTGTTTTGATGGCAGGTCGGTTTATAATCATGTGAATAGCACCACAATGGCAAAACAGCAAAGCCAGAAGAACTACATCATACCGCTATTCTCTACATCGACGCGTTCCGCACAAATAAAGAAGGAATATGGAATGAAAATAGCTGTTCATATGGAGGATAGTATGGTACATGCAGAAACATCGGATGGCGTTCCTGAATATCTTGTATTCTTTGACGTGCTTGCTAAAATTGCTGAACAATACGATTTACGATTGATTGAAAGCATGTCATTCAAAAACTACTATGGAATCTACAAAGAATGCTACGAGAGGAAATATTGGTTGAAACCAGAGGATCAACAGTTCTCATTTATGAATCGTTTGTTCGTTTTTCAGAAATGCAAGCAATTAAACATCAGTAACGTTAGAAAAGGACGAGAACATGTGCAGCGCAAAAAAGAAGATCATATCGAATCGATTGCTGTACTTCCTGCTCTTCCATACTTCTTTAATCGATCTTTTAAGGTCTCTCCGATTCGTATGTGTCTCACAAAAAACGAAAATGAAGACTATTTTACGCGAGTCGCATACATGTACAAGTTTGTACTCGATAAGAACTTCAGAGAAGCATGTGATCAGAAACAAATCGAACGTGTGCGCTCAGAAATCAAGGCGTTAGAGTATAGCATACGGTCTAGAAATACCTCAAGAGATGGTATTACTGAGATATCCGATGAGCAGATCGTACAGCATCTTTTGGATAATTCTGGAGATCTAGAGACCGGTTTCTTACGCATTCAACAAGTAACTACTGGAAAAAGTACACGCTATGCATATTATTTGACGAAACCAACCTCTACGGCTTCTAATCAGTGCAAAAACTACATCGTTATATACATAGTAGATAACCAATTAACCTATATATGTCAACAAAAGACACAATCTACGTTGATACCGTCCATGATTCTCAAAAAAACTCTAGGAGCACGTGGAAAGTTAAATTTATAATAAAGAAATGAATATATAAAATGAATTGAAATGAAATAATATCGTAACATTAGATAGTGGAATAACCATGTTAACTTATAGAGAATGTATAAACCGAAATCGTTCTCTAATTGAAGGACAAAATGGAAACTGCACTTGTGTATACTGTCTGAATACATATCCATCTAAGGATGTAGTAGAGTATACTCCAAGTGACGATTGCGCTATATGTCCATTATGTGGAATAGATTCTGTCATAGCTATGGATTTTATGGATGATGTGGATATGGAACAAATCAAGAGATGGAGAGAAATATATTTTGAGAACTGTCCTTTGGATAAATTTTAAAATTTATTGAAATGTATATGCATCTAAATATTGTTGTACTTCTGCTGGTTCAAGTGATGATACTAATTGATAAAACCATTCAACATCCATACCAGGTGGAATTACATATTCTATAACGTCATTATGTACAACTTCTTCTTCTTCTTCGTCATTTTTAATTTCTGGTATTTCATTATCTTCCCATTCATCGTCATCATAGTCATCGCCAACATTACAAAATCCACATGTACAGATATGTTCTTCTTGTTCTTGTTCTTGTTCTTGTTCTTCTAATGCATATTGTTTTTCTTTTTCTATGTAACATTGTTTCGAGTTTATCATATGGAATTCACAATAGGTTCCATCATGTGTATGTTTCAACCTTTTATAATGTTTAAGTTTGCAATATCTTCCATTACAATCACAATCACTATTGTAAGTATAAATACTCTTAAATTCATGATTCATATCACTCATCAAAGACTTGTGAATAGATATAGAATGTATCATGTTGGCTAGATCGATACAAGAGTACGATGGAACATCTGAAAGTATACTTTTGTAAAACCAATCATTACATGAATCGAGTGCTTGTTCAAAAAAAGAAGAAAAAGGTTGTGTATGTTTATATCGAACGTTATCTATTAAATATTGTTCTATCTCCATAATTAATCTATTCATTTCATTATCTCTCTATTTCATTTTATACTATCAGACGTGTAATTGGGGTAGATACACAAAATAGGATGTGCATGATTTCACCGATTACAAATAATGCTAAAATCACATGTAATACTTTCAAATTAACGTCAAATATTTCTTTTAATACGACATTCAAGATGTATGCGAATAATATAGTGAATATAACATCTATGATAGCTATACCGAACAATCTATAGCTATGTAATCCAGTATTAGGTTTACCAAATATATCCTTGTATCTGCACAATGATAACGTATTCATATATACATATGCATATATTAAATATTACGTCGTCGTTTACGACCTAAGAACTTTTGAGTATTTCTAATCTTACAATTGTAAATCTTAATTTCATTCATAAATTTGTTATAATATATGTGATATTCATCATTTGGTATTTCAAAGAATAAATGTGCATTGTTTGAATCAGAAAGTGTATTTATCAATTGTAATTTTCCAAGTTGCTCATCGCTCTGCCTTCTGTACTGTGCACACAATAGAAAACTTCCACAACCTTGGTTTTCTACACTTTTTGGACGATATAATAGACATCGAGAAAATGCACGTGATCTCAGATAGTAAATCAATGATAGAGATAGATGTGTAAACGTTTCTGGAAGATACACTAACATACACTTTCCATCTTCTAAGGTAACTAACACATTGAATACGTGTTTACATATATCTTCGGTTTGTCTACAAGAAGTTGATGAAGTTATCATAGTTTCTAGAGCATAATCAATTGAGCTCTGATCGGTATCATCACCACAGATTTCGAGCATTTCTTTTTTCATAGACGCGATTTCGGATTTTGACATTTTTGGATATGTAACCAGTGTGTCAGGACAAGATCCTGCTTTTAGTAAATGTGGTTTTTTTGCAGAATCAATCAATGGTGAAGTATCTAGTATCGTATTTTGAGATTCGATTGAATTAATAATGTAGTTCATTTATTTTAGATAACATTTACAAATTATATCAATTTTCGATCGATATCGGAAAAAACATTGTTATTTTTTTATATATGATTGCAATTATTGTTTTAATTATCATATTGATATCTTCTATTTTAGTTGTAGGATTGGGTGTTGGATTATACATAACAAGTAGTAGTGTGAAACCTATTACTCAATCATCTTCTCCTCCTGTGACTACACCGCCGATAACACAACAAGATATTCCAGATCCGGTTCTTTTGCCTGAGGAGAAGCCATCGCCTCCTGCTCGTCCAGTTCTTACATGGATTCGAAGCATTGGATGGTATCCTTCTGGTGACGAACTAACCGAACGCCAAAATGCAAGCTACACAGAAGCACAAGTAAAACAAATGTGTGACAAGATTGAATCATGCCAAGTCATCTCCAAGGATACTGATAGCGGGGAATGGATTCTTGCAAAGTTCACCAAACCTGCTTGGAAACTAGGCGCAGTATCCTTCGTAAACAATCGTTTTCCAAGGTACAATAGTATGTCACCAGTAGAAGAAAAAACATATAAACAAGTACAGGCAGTACGTTCTTATGGAATTAAAGCTCGTTCCTTAGGAAACGATGTAACGAGCAGAGTTCTGGCTATGCAGATTTGCGATTCAATGGACGATTGTACTGCAGTAACAAAAAATATCAATCACCAATATGATCTCTGGAAAACTTACTATGGATCTACTTCGGAGGTAGGAGCACAGGCATGGATAAACGATAGACATCCAAATTATAAATAAATCAGAGTATAACATCCAAATTATAAATAAATCAGAGTATAACATCCAAATTATAAATAAATCAGAGTATAACATCCAAATTATAAATAAATCAGAGTATAACATCCAAATTATAAATAAATCAGAGTAGATATAAAATGAAAAATGGTGATAACTGATGATATTATCATAGAATATGGATATTTTTGAATATCCAAACTATTTCAACATAAGTAAAATCTACGATTGGTTGAAATTAGAAGATTCGAGTGTAAACATACAAAATAACAATAAACAAACACTTTTACATTTGAACGCAATCAAAGGACATGCTCTTATATGCGAATTTCTAATATCAAACGGGGCAAATATACACCTAAAAGACTCATTCGAAGAAACATGTTATCACGACGCTGATAGAAACGGCCACGAACCTGTAAAAGAATTACTTTTAAGAGCTGGTGCAGATCATTCACTGAAATCCAGTTATTATCTTTAGAAAAGAAACTGAAATCATAAATTACTAACTACTAGTAACAAAAAAGAACGAAAGTATGGAATGCCCAAAAGATCTGATTGAACGTGCAAAGGTACTATATTATAATGGACGCGGCTTTCAAGCTCCTGGTACCGGAGTAGATGATTGTTTTGTTCTGTGTAAATATAAATCTGAATCGGAACTATCTCCTTCGGAAATGACCTCATTAATAGAGAAAACTGGATGCAAATCATGCGAACAGATTGAGTATCTAGGTCATTTATTTATCACAATACATTGGTCTGATTACAAGTACCATGCAAAAGTTTTGACAGAACTATTACGTATGGGTGTATCATATGCAATACAAAATCGAGTTCAAGTTTGGTTTGATCATAAGGTTGAAACAGAATACACCGATGAAAGAGAGCAAGAACTCATGTTAGAATCTTATGAAAAATTAAACAGACTTTATCAATTTTTCCATAATCAATGTTTTGATTACAATTGGACATTGCCGAAAGGAAAGGAACTTGCAAAAAAACTGTATGAAGAACACAAAAATACGCTGGATCCATATGATAACCACTATGACTGGCCCATTTTTCAGAAAGCATATGATAAAGAAACGTTAATTTAATACAAAATTTATTTGATTTATTATATATAATTATGGCCAATTCGATACCATATCTAATGCACGATCAATTTCCGAATTGAAGTGATACATGTATCCAAAAGGACCATATAGTATTGTCTTACAAATATCAGTCCCATAAAACAACCATGGTTTTTCTGTGTATTCTTTCATTCCTTGAAGATCCTTTTCCGTAAAATTCTCTGTGACTTTGTCCATTAGTTTATGAACATCTGGATTATCACTTTTGTTTATATCAATCAACGTATTTCTAAGGTTCTGTCCATTTACAACATCATATACTGTATTCGAAACACCAATACATGCACCACCTAAGAGATGCGTATAACCAAAAAAACGAAGCAATTGTTTAGCCATTTTTATTCTAAGAGTTAGTTACCTTAATGGTGGGGTAGCTTGGTATGATGTTCATTTTTTTGTTAAATTCATTGAATGTTACATATAATCTTTATTATATATGAGGATAAAAATTTAGGGGCAAATTATCACATTTCATATGCTATTTCCTGTTAACATACCAAAGTGATTGAAATAGGGTAATAATTCATCAATACGTCAAATGTATCAAAATGATCTTTCTCAATTGCATAATCTTGGGCGCATTTATCATATCTTGTTTTTATATATCTGTCTGCACCATTGTCTAGTAGTAGTTTGCATATAGCTGCATAACCATTATGCGCAGCCCAATGAAGAGGTGTATAATCATGTCGTGATTTTGCATTTACATTTGCATGATTATTCAACAAAAGTTTACAAATATCAATTCGACCATTACATGCAGCCCAATGAAGTGGTGTCCACAAATTAGAATCTGCTTGATTTACATCTTCGCCACATTCAATCAATGTTCGACATAGAGTAATATCACCAATACTAACCGCATGGGTTAAAGGCATTTTTGAAGTATTATGATCCTAATTCAATCGTTCATATATTTAAATTCACCGAATGTTATACTTTTTAATAATAGTATGTTTTAGATACTCGTTCTGTGTTCTTAGATGGTCAATTTCACGTAGTAGTTCTTTGTTTTGAGTAGTTAATTGCATGTTTTCTTTTTGTAATTTTTCCAGTTTCTTCAAGTCATGTTTAATTGTTTCATGATTTTTTTTTGATAAAGATACACGTTCTCCCGTTTTCAAGGCATTGAACATCATGAATGCGTTTTTAACATATTCAGGAGAATTACGATACAATATTACTAATTTACTCTCTTGTCGATCCTGCGGAATAAGTGTTTTTGGCGACGGTTCACATACATTTTGGATAGAACGAGTTGATCCATTCAGGCTTTCGTATGTGTATGCATATAGTGGATCTTCCACTTTGCGCATCACGTAAATCGCACGACAAGTGAGTGGTTTTATGCGCCATGGAAACGGATTAAATCCTTTACTCATCATCCAAAAGAAGCACATATCTCCCTGGCGATCTGTTTTCCAACATGCATGTTTCAGGTGCCCATATCTATAAACTCCATCATGTGTAACATATCGAATGTATGTGTTTGGTATGATTTTATCAAGTACATTTTTATCGGTATTATCAATTCGAAGATACTTATCTGGCAGAGTCTGTTCTATGTGTTCTAACGTGTATTTTTTACCACTTTTTAGCTTTCTGCTAGATATATTATTTTTGTCTCCGACTGTGTCTTTGAGTTTGTCTTTTTTCGTTTCATAGATAACGATTTCTTTGAATTCCGGTTTTATGTCAAATATATGTTTATCATGTTTTTTCAATTGTTGTCGTGTTTGATGTGTAGTATTCTTTCTATGTAGTTTTTTAGCGATGGTTTCAATACGACTTTCGCGATGATTCTGTTTCGGATTGTAAATCGACATATATATAAGAAATAAACAATATAGTATTGTAGAAATGACGAATAATATAGATAGAGAGAAACAACTGCAATTTGAAAAGATTTTTAACAAATCGACTAACGCGAATTTCGCATTTTTCGAATCACTTCTAAAAACCATTCAACAGACTATTCCAGACGAGTTTCCAGAGGATACTCACAACGCAATTGTTTCTACTGCAAAACAGATGTTTCACGAATACAATTGTCCAACTAGCGCTACTACTGTTTCTAAAAAGAGAAAAGAACGTGATCCAAATGCGCCTACTCGTCCCAAGTCTGCATATATCTGTTTTTCGAGTGATAAGAAGGTGCGTGCAGAGTTAAAGAAAAACAAACCAGATATCGATCCTAAAAACATCATTTCAGAAATCGGTAGTATGTGGCGAGCGATGGACGAAAAGCAACGTAAAGTGTATGAGAAACAAGCAGAAGTATGTGCAAGTAACTATGAAAGGTTGCTTGAAGAATACAAGAATAAACGAAAGGATATAACTCCTAATGTAGGTACTTCTACAAAGAAAACTCCCGAGAAACGTGCACGAAAAAAGCAAGTAAAGTAAGTAAAGAAAAGTAAAGTATAAATGTCTGAATTAAATACGTCCGAATTGAATGGTAGAATCTGATCCAATGCCGTTTCCATCATTGATCATATCACTGCCGAACAGAATGACATCAGTCAACCACCATGCGACAAGACCAAGTAAGGCGAGACCATATCCAAATCCCGCTAGGCCCTTACTGATTTTACAAGGCAGTCCAATAATTCCTAACAGAGCTGCAGTACAACATCCTCCAAAAAGTGCGAAAAAATTTTGAAATTCCAACCGCTAGATCACCAACGTAGAGACGACCTGCACCAAACCAGCCCCAAATTCCGGTCAGAAACAGTGCAGTCGATTGACTGTAACGCTTGTAGTTACATTGTCCTTCCAAGTAAGTAGTATCGTATGTTGTATACTTGTCGAAACACTCACAGAGTCCAGTTTCTTGATCGCAGAAACCGTTGTAGTTGCAATCTTTCGCATTGAAACAACGTGCAAAGTCTTGGAATACACATTCACCACTAAAATCTTCATCGTTAATTACACATGTTTGATTCACATGCGGACAATCAAATACCGTAGTACATTGACTTTGACCATGAACATATCCGATGGACAGTACAATAAGTAGGATAAAACACAAACTACGCATAACTTTTTTTTTGTATATGTAAAAGTTGGTTGGTAAAGAAAGGAAGGAAAGAAAGGAACATGATCAATTTAGGGTTAAATTCAGAGAATTTAAAAATATATACATTCACCGAATCGCTTCATGTTCTAATAAAGAGTATATGGGTTAAGTACGTGCCAAATAGGATCCAGAGTGTGGTGCGCCCATACTTTTAACTTTCCAACATGCTTTGTCGGTACCTCGTTGTTCCATGGTAAATCTACGGTAATCCTGACCTGAATCGGTGGTTTTCGGGGGTATACCCAGATAGGTGTACAAAACATCACATTGTGTATTGTTTACGCGTGCAGATTTCATGGGAATCATTATATATTTATCCTTAAGACTGCTTTCTTTCATAAAGTAGCTTAAAATGTTTTGAATTACCGGGCTCTTACGATCAAATGTGCAATCGAGTCTTTCCGGGCAGTCGGATACTACAGGAGGAGGTTGCGAATCAACAGGTGGTGGATTATTTACCTGAGGAGGTTGCGGATCGCTGCTGGGCGGTGCTGAAGGCTGTTGTGTTACCGGTGGTGGGCTTGTAGTAACGGGAGGAGGTTGATTTGATGTATTAATGAACATATAAACACCTGCAAGTGCTGCCGAAATAATGCATAAAATAATGCATGCGATTATGCCAATAATCACTGCTTTTTGTACCATATACTTTATGGAATTATTTAAATCATGAAAGTCTCAGCACTTATTAGTTATAAACCTGTGAAACACCTTGTGCATTTCTGCTAGGATCAATCCAGACATGACGATTTCTACGTAAATCATTGAGATTGGATCTTCCACCGCAGTTGGCCTGGTTTTCCTTACATGAACCTCCCGGAATGCGATACAGTGCTTCGGCGAATCCTGTCTGATCGTTTGGAATAGTAGTAATAGGATTTGTATAGAATTGACGTTGACCATTATTCTTTTGGAAGATATCATCTACGTCAAGGAAAAGATTCTTATAGAAGTATTTTTCTTGTATAGCCTTTCGTTTGGGAGTTTCGTTTCCACGATAACACGCCGGCGGTCGATATGGTCTTTCGTAGTCTGTTATGAGTACATTTCCGAATGGATTGTTCTCAGTTGGTTCTTGACAGGTTTCGTTACCCATTCCTTCATAGTCTTTCATAAAGTCGCGATCGATATATCTGTGATTTTTGGGAGCTTCTCCACGAAGAATCTTATCAGCCTCTTCGGCAGTTTTCGGATGTGCCGCCAATTCGTTTTCTCCAAGTTTTTCACGTGCAGTATGCATATACATACTAAGACCGAGACCAAGAACCAGTATGTAGGCAGGCCACGTCTTACCAGTGTATAGGAACATGAGCAACGATGCGATAATGCTAAAACGTGCAATTGCGTTCATCTTCTCTACATCGGACATTTGCGTTACGGGGAAGAACTCTGTCATTCTATTAAGCTGAAAAAGAATCGAAATCTTATCACCCCAAAACGGATCTGATCTTTCACCAGAATTTCGAGATGCTTTTCCTAAAGATTTCGCGAAAAATTTTGATTCATCTTCGCGAGTTGCCATCTTACTTATATATTATCAGTTATTTTTTTATAAATAACATTTGAAAACGAAATATATATGAGTTCAGAACTTGATTATTTTATGTCTTTGCTTGATACTAAATTGATGAAATGCATATTTCTGAAAAAATCATTTATTTATTGGATGAAGCAAAAAAAACAATATTTTATTTTTTTTCACGGAGCATGGCAGCACGGAGCCTGGTGGTGACTTCGTTGTGTGCCTCAGGATCTTGGTAGCATTCGATGATGGCATTGGCAAGTTCACGTGCATGTGGTAATTTTTCCAATGCATCACAGAACTTCCTGACAAAGTCGCCTTGACCGTTATCAATGGCATCCATGACGTTGTCATAAGCTTGTTTGTCTGACACAGACATAACTCTTCCGTTTGCTTGTTCCATACTTGTTTCTTGATACTTGTTACTTTGTTACTTTGTTACTTACTTTGAAAGAAGAAAGAGAAGAAGTAAGAAAGAGAAGAATATGAAAAGAGAAGTTCCCCCCCACAATCCCCATATCACCTCATAAAGTCCCCACAATCCCCAATTTTAAGTCCCACAGTGTGCATAGTCTCCTAAATATCTAATATATACTTGTATAAAATTATAATAACAATCTGTTTATTGCATTGATCAAAGATGTAATATGCTCAATGATTTATATTCAGTCTGGTTCGTGTGAAAGATTTTATAATCATGAGTTTTTCATGTAAGATGCCTATCCACAGCCATCAAAATCATGTAGTCAGACCATGTACATATGATCGGTCTCTCGCAGTTTTTCCACGTGTACCTATTCAGGAACTTCACGTTACAGATCTCTCATACATACCGTTGGTATTTAGATTTATATGATTTTCATACTCGATACCCATCGCTATTGCTTTTTCTTGAGTCAGAAGCATTTGGTCGGGCATTCCGCGCTGAGCCCAAACTGATGAGCGTATTGTATCACGCATGAACTGAACGATGTTTCGTATACCGATGGCTCTTCTTTTTTGGAATGATACATATTGATGATTTGGAACAAAGCAGTACGATAAAAAAATCATATATATGTATAATAAAATGGTATCCGCAATACAGCGCGGTGTATTAATAAGACGAGAATGGCGTAAGGTTCCGGTAGGAAGACATTTTTTTGTTTCCATTCCTGGAGAGGGAGTGATTCGTTACAAAAAAATCTCTAGTAGCACCCCAAATGGATGGCGAATCAGCAAGTTAAAAAATCTCGTACAACGACCTAATAATAATTACAAAGGACCAAAAGCGCACGAAGATAGTTCTTTTCGCGTATATGATACACTTCCTGGTGGAAAAAGAGTGTTTCTATACAAACGAGGTAATATAAAAGTGTCACAATCAGGATACTGCGCGCAGTTCTATAAGAATCCACAAGCATGCGATGCAGATCCAATATGTCACGTAACAGGAGGACCAAAAAGACCATTTTGTCGTAAAAAAGGAAAGAAGAAAATGCGCCAAAGCAATCTTAGCACCAATGCAATACTGAATTATCTTCCAGAACAGAATGCGACTATAAGTAAGAAGAAAACCTCACGCTACATGGTAAACTGGTATGAAAAAGATTATTTAAACCCCGTCGAAGAACAAAGAAAAAAACAACATAAACTTATGAGAACTATAAGAACTATACGATAGATTCAAGTATGCAAAAAGAAATATCAGATGTAATCGATCATGAAAATTATCCGTTTATAGGAGGTTGTTATATGAGATCAATCGGGGTGTATCGTGATAAATTAGATTCTAAAATATCTGATATGTATGGCATTAAAAATCCATCAATTACATGTTCTTCAGGAATGAATGCAATTTATTTACTGATTCAATCGATTATAGATAAAAATAATAAGAATGAAATGATTTTTTTGGTGGCAGATGAAATGTATAGTGATACAAAACGCTTATTGAATTATTTTGTGGGTAAACACCAAAATTTAAAAGTAATATATTTTTCCATACAACAGTACGAAGATACATTGGATATTTTTAAGCAATACAAACATGCAATCAAACTAATGCTGTTTGAATCGTGTAGCAATCCATCTGGAAGGATTTTTGAATTTGAAAAGTTAGTGATGTTAAAGCGTCACGCAGCAGGATGCATAATATGTGTGGATAATACATGGTTATCACCGGTGTTATTCAACCCATTTTTCTATGAGGTTGATGTTGTTGTGGAATCTATGACAAAATACCTAAGTTCTGGGAAACGAATCTCAGGACATATAACTGTAAAAAACAAAAAACTATGTAATTACATTCGTAATCGAGTTCAATTATTTGGAATACATGTATCGGAAGAAACATGTCATACTGTATATGATTTACTGGATACTTTGGAAAAAAGAGTGAATGATGCATCTATTCGTATGGGTATTTGTTTAGAAAAGATGCAACAAATAGATAAGATAAATAAGATTGTTCATCCATTTCTGGAGTCACACTGTTGCTATAAAAAAGCACAAAAATATTTTAAGGGGTATCCATCTATAGTGATTTTACATATCTGTTCTACCGAAGATAAGGTAAAGTCGTATTTTCAGAATAATATGAATAGTCAAATTGTATTTGAAACATCATATGGTAATGAATATGCAAAAATCGATCCATGGCCAATAAATGGAAGTTTAATTGAAGAGGCAATTGATGGAGTTTGGATACGTCTTTCTATGGGTTACAACACCAATGTTGATAACCTTCTAGATGAAATAACCAGATTTATCAATACGGAAGACGGTTAAAGTATCGTGGATTGCGACTATACACACGTGGATCACGATTGTATCCTAATCCTATACTTTGTGGTTCAATTTCGTTGCTTTGCATTTGAGTCAGAACACCTGCATCGTATGGTTCAACTTCATCTTCGTCTACTTCATTACTTTCCATTTGTGTAATTATTCCTGCAGCATCATATGCTTCCATACCATCTAGTTTTTTGAAGAATACCAAATAAAAGTTGTAGAAATGCAACGGTGGAACAAATCCAAGAAACACCGATAATAAGTTACTCCAATTCCATAGTACAACTCGACTGAGAACAGTACCAATCATTGGGAAAAACGCTAGAAAACTGGCTATCGCCCATCTATAATCAACCATAGTATATATTTTATAGACTAAAATAAAATAAATTATGTTACTTACTTTCTTACTTACTTTCTTACTTACTTTTCTTTCTTTCTTACTTATTCTGCATCGATTTTGGGTACTAAACAGAAGCGTAACTTACCAAGATCACTTACGATGTACTCAAGCATAAGTGGTTGATCGTTTTCGAGTCCCATAAGAACTACATTTGCAACACCTTCTGCTTTAGCAAAACGTTTTAGATAATCGCGTGAAAACTCCCCTTGAACAACAATGTTTTCATCGCTTTTTTTCGCAAAAGACACAGCATTTGGTGTATCATTACTCGATGTTCCATCTGCATTCCAGGATAGTATAATTTCTGTATTTCCAACCTCTCCTTTTCCACCGAAGATAATTTGATTGTTCACCGTTTTTATTTCAATCGTTTCTGAATCGATATCGCTCATGCGTCCACATATGTTTTTGAACATTTTAGATGAAATTGTAAACATTGAGCTAAACTCCATAACACCGGTATCGTAGTCCGGATTATCGACATCATACAGTTTGAGATAATTTAGGTTTTTAACTTCAGAATTCTCAATGAATATTCCTAATTCTCCTATATTGTCACGTTCCACAAATAACGTCAATACATCGTCCTTCTTTATTTGCTTTGTAAACTTGTGTAAATTAGGCATATTTAAGCCAACCTCTAATTGTGGTACAGTCAAATGATAGGTGTGAAAGCGATTTGCATCTAATTTCAAGTGTACCAGAGCTACATTCGCAGGATCTATAGCCTTGATTAGCATACCATCTTCTTTAAATACCAGATTAACATTATTCAATATTTCCTTCAATGCATCGATTAATGTTTTGATATCATTACTTTGTGATGTTGTCAGAAATAGTACACAGTTTTCCTTTTTGATGACTGACATGTTATATTTATTTGCAGTATTATGTAAATGTTTTTATATAAAAGCAAAAAAACAATATAACAAAATGCCCCCACGAAAGAAAAAAGAAGCAACCGTAGCAGCAGACAAACCTGCGAAAAGAAAAAATATAGATACTGAACTTAAAAAAACTATTTTGCAAAACGCCAATCAATTGATCAGTGAGAATTGTACACTTGAACTTGGATACATAGCACAAAAACTAATGAGTATGGACATAACCGTTGGTAGAAATGATAGTGGAATACGTGTATGTCTTGACTCATTAACACATGAAAATTTGATTGAAATACACGATTATATTACGACTTGCATTCAGAACATCGATACAGGTGAAAGACTAGATCTCGAAGCAGATGAGAGTAAGCAGAAAAAAATGGGAAACGATATTCTTTTACACGAACAAAAAAAGAATGTTGACGATTTTATGTCACAGGCGGTAAAATCACAAAGTTCTAAGAAACGATTGAGTACACAGATGGATTTTAGATATCGCGCTCAAATCGAATGTATACCCATTCGTACTCTAACAAATAAACCAGCAAAAGATTTGTGATTCGGTGAATTTTATCTTTATTTTTCTATATCAAATTTGAATTGACAAAATTTAAAATAATACCTGGTATTGAAAAAAATATAATGTCAGGCAGACTTCAAAAATTATGTATATTTTCCTCTGGTATTGGTACAATTTTAGGAGGAGGTATTGGTACAATAAAAGGTATTCATGATGTATTATATGAATGTACATATAACGCACATAATTTTCAAGATGCGGCTATAATGTTAGCATGTGGTACTGTGTTTTACGTTCCATTTTCTACAGTCGTAGGTGCAGTTAGTGGAACAATAATTGGTGCAACATTACCTATATCAGGACCACTTCTCTTATATAAATCAACCCAATATGATTTAACACAACTAGGAACTAGGGCCAATTAATTTTGTAAGATTTGATTTCGCATATCACTTTCAAGGGATTTTTTCCAAAATGGTGTCCATGTTCTTGGAGTAGTGAATTCGATGATTACCGAAATCATCATATGATGGGTCGTACTCAAGTTTGCAATCATAATAAATATACAAATCTCCTACTTGAACAAAAAGAATCCATGAACGGTGATCAGTCTCTCCTACTCGGAAGTAGAATACCTTATCAAACACAAAATTCTCTATAAATTGCTTCACCTCAAGCTTACTTGGAGTTATTAGATCGTCCAAATTTTTGTAGTCACATATGTTCCTAACTATACCACCCTCTTTGCTTTTTTGTAAGCCACATATTGGAGCAATATAGAGAATTTTGGTTGGAAAAGTCTTGACTGATTGAAGTACCGGGGTAGAATTTACAGGAATACTCATTATATCTGAACAAATGGTTATCAAATTGTAAAATTAAAATCATTTTTTATAATTATTGGAATATGTATTTAGAGTGAGAACCCATGTGGTAAATCCAATACGTCCAATGACTCAGTATAATCATCGGACTTCGGGGGAGAAACGTTCTCAGAACGGTCAATCATATTCGAGTAAAGAGTTTGAGCATCTTTCAGAACGGTAGTCACGAATAGACCAGCTTCATGCTCATCAATCGTTTTCGCGGCTACTTCAGACGGAGAAGGAGACTCGCTTTCTCTCTGAGGCGCATCCAGATTGATGAGAACACGGTGTAGCGCAGCAGCTTGAGTTACCAATGGATCAGTCATAGTCGTGTTTAATAGTAAAGAAAGACGATAAATAACTTAATTTCAGTGAATGAAATGAAGGGGATTTTGGGGAATTATTATTTTTTTTTAGTTTAAATACAATATGAGTAACTATACTACCCAACACCACCAAAACTATACCAGAATGGCCACTGAAACGACTATCTTTACCACTCTGCTTCCGGACGGGCGTTCCTACTACGCCTATGCAGACCTTCCATCTGAAATGTGTATGACCGAAGAAGAGTTTAAAACGCTCTGGTCTGAACACCCTCTGGAATATGGAAAAGTTATGAATCATGGAAAGGTTCACGATACTCCTCGCTGGCAGAAGAGCTACGGACTGGGTTACTACTTTTCAGGGTTGATGCACGAAGCAGACCCAATCAGCAACGATTATGTCAAACGCCTTCTTGCCTACGTCAACGAACTTACGCTTGAAAAGGGTATGTTTTCTCAAAAGCAGATCGATGCAGGAGCAGTCTACAATCAAGTTCTCGTAAATTGGTACAAAGACGGTGATCATTGCATAGGAAAACACAGCGACGATGAAGGACAACTGCATGAAAACACTCCGATTTACACCGTTTCGTTCGGACAAACACGCGACTTTGTGGTCGAAAGCAAGAAAAACAAGAAAGGAAACGAGGTGTACCGAAAGGTTATTCCGGTGAAAAACAATACGCTTTTGATCATGGGTGGAGAAATGCAAAAACACTACTACCACAGCGTACCGAGACGCACCACGAAGAAGGTGAAATCGCCACGAATCTCTATTACGTTTCGTTGTTTCAAACATCAAGAAGTTGGAAGTAAAAGAAAGAGAAATAATTAAAATAACACTTTTAATTATATTTATTATTGTTTATGCAAACAATGTACACATGTAAGATCCTTAAATTGATATAGTTTATGTGCAACTACTGTATCATTTATGTTAAATATATGGTTTGATTGAAGAAATTCGAAAGGATCAATAAATTCTTTAGAACATTTTTTGCATACATGAGTTTTGTACACACTCTTACAGATCATTTTATGATTAAACCGTTCACGATCACTGCATCCCCAATAACAAGTAGCATATTCATGGGAATAGCCAAATTCATCAATTGGTGATTCCATGCGTTTAAATGGCAGTAAATCTATATGATCTTTACGCGTATTGTAACACATATCACAATATTCTACATTACATTCTACGCATTTTATCGTTATTTCATTCTCAAAACAAAATCGACATTCATTGGGATATTTTTGTATACTCTTTTCGCATAAGTGTTTTGCTAGAATTCTAAACTCAATTGGACGACCTTTTAAAAACGCGTTTATCTCTTCATTCATTATATATTCAATTTGTGTATTTATATTCAATTTGTATGTATATTCAATTTGTGTATGATACTACACACATATGATCCATAATATTATAGATTGCAAAATTTTTACCACAAAATCTACTTTTAGACATACTCGGTTTCGGTTCTGTCAATTTAATATTCTCAAGTTCTTGTGCTATAGCATCTATTTTTTTTGAATTTGTGGGCATTTTATTTGTATAAATAAATTGTTTTTATATATAATTTTTAAGGAGAGTAATCCATATAGGGATTTTCTGCATTCATTAAATAACTTATGATATTATAATTAACTGCATGAACTGTAATATTATATGTTACAAGATATTTATCTCTGGGTTTAAATTTAACAATACCATCATGCGTGTATTGAGTTTTTAAGTAATTATAATGATACGTATCAGGTATTTCTGCAAAAGACGAATCATTAAATTTTATATATGCTATATTTCCATTTCTATAAAACCCTATAATACTAACATTTTTATCTTTTATTTGTATGAATGAACCATCATTTAGATGATATTGCCAAGAATGAAAAAATACATATTTATCACCATTGGATGTTATTGCATATATTTCGATGCATGGTTGTTTTTTATCCAAAGAAGTATTAAACGTACCATTTGTGCGATGGTAGGATTTTCGGTACACGGTAACAACATCATTTAATCTGATAGTATTTAGATATCTACATCCTGTAGCTATAGGGATCCACTTTGATAATGGGACAATGTAGGTATCATTCTCCTTTAACAAGGTAATAATTTCTTTATGATAAAAGTATTTCTTGAACCAATCAACATTTTCTCTGACATGTATACTCAAAAGTTTAGAAACCAATATACATGTCCGAAACACATCTATATCTTGAGTGCATATTGATATATGAACTTGTATCTCAAGTGGCAAATCAGTAAACATACTTGTATTCTTACTTTTATTCTTACTTTTTAATTCAGTGAATGTCATTTTTGTTTTACTATTTCATACATTTATCTACGACTAACCAACCATGTATACCATCGATAACGTAACGATTCATGAAGTCGAAAATGATCATCCTCCAATGTCAGAAGATGAATTGATTGAAGAAGATCTTCTACTTGAAAGGTGCCATGCCCTTTTTGAAGATATTAGATCGAATGCACACGAATTACTTCATTTGATCAAAATGAATGACTATACATTAGCGGCATGTCGTAATATGTATGAACGAGTTCGTAGCATAACTAATTTCGATGCTTCATATATTATTCATATGGTTCAGATCTATTTTATAGAATTTACAAGACATTTGTATGACGATCATGTATCGAAAATAAATGTATGGGAACAATGGAGTAAAAATATTTGTAGTGTGTATTTTTTTCATCAAGAAGAAACACATGCGTTACCAATGATGTATTATTCCCAATATAATGAGTTTCTTTGTTCTGGACGAAGAAGCTATATCGAGAATCTTCGTCAAATGCTTCATCCAAAAAACAAATTGAAATTCGTCGAGTTGAAGTATATCTATACATTTGCGATATCATATGCCAATGTCGAAATTATGCGAAAAAAAAATATCGTTGGAAATTTTACTGTAATAAAAACTAAAAATTGAATTGTATAATATATTCTTTTTCTAATACAAGCATCGATATATCGATTTCATGTTACATATCGATGAATGCTGCAGAAAAACACGCAATTAAACCACTTATTGGTGGTCTTATTGTGACCAAACTTATTCATTGGTTAAATCTAGAAAACGAAACATACTATGGAGTGTTCTTCACGTTATTCATTGCATTTTATGACTTTACATCAGAAAATATGTCAGAAATACTTCTAACATTGAAAACCATTGTTCGTGAGTTTGGTTTCTATACAATTTTGATGATTGTGTTGATTCTTATTGGTCTTTATATTACGAAAGCCTATATGGTTCCTCGATTAAGAAAGTATATCCAATTGAACAGTCGTTATGTTATTATTAAGTTGTTCAATACCGATGAAATAGGTACATTTACTTCTTATATGAAGTACAAGGCAGAGTATTGGAAGTTGGCAGATACCAATCAGAATGTTGGTAACAAAGATGCATACGTAAAACAGTGGTATTCAGGCTATTATGACTATACCGATTCGTTTTGTGATCTAATTCACACGGAGATCGATCAGGAGATACAATTCAGCGATCCAGAGATTGGCATCGAGGGTATCATGTACTGGAGAACCGAAGAGCATGAACAAAAGACCTCAGAAGGAGATAAAACGATTACGAAGGACGTAAAGGCGTTATATCCTGAACTTTGGATCACAAAGGAAAGTATGTGTCAAAAAACCGCCAAGGATCTATTGAAGGCGTTTGCGAATGTGGTTCAACATCAACGGAATGTGGCCTACTTAGAGCAGTACTATTCAAAGATCTACTATGTGAAGAAAAAGGATGCAGATGACTCCAAAAATAAGTATGCTTTCTTTGGAATCGGGTTCAAGATCTACAAGGGTGAACACAAACCGATTGAGCAGCTTGAAAATGAGTTTATTAAGCCGTTCTTTCACGAGAAAAGGGATTATTTGTGGAATCTACTGAAACGTGTCGATCAGGAGCCAGAGTTCTTCCATCGTGCTGGACAGCCTGCGCGTGCTAGTTATCTACTGTATGGTCCACCTGGTTCTGGAAAGTCTTCGTTTATATATCGTATCGCTCGCGCTCTAAAACGCCACATAGTATCGGTGGATTTAATGGATATTCACGAAAAGAAGGATCTGTATTCTCTGTTTCACAATCCAAAGGTTGCCTATCGCAACGATCCGTGGAATTACTATTCGATAAAACCCAAAAAGACAATTATTGTTCTTGAAGAGATCGATAATGCAATAAGAAAACTCAAGAACATCGAAATGAGATCAGTACAAAAGAAACGGCAAAAGATACTCCGAAAACAAAAGAAGAAAGAGATGAAACTCCAAAAATCCTTGAAGAAAAAACTCAAAAAGGACATTAAGAACGAAATCAAAAAAGACAATAATAAAGAATCCGATGTTGATACATCTGATTCGGACTCTGACTCTGATGATGATGATCTGGATCCGATTTCAGGATGTATGTCGTACACAGATTCAGATGAATATTATGATTACAACGCCCATGATCTTCTGGATATTCTTCAAGGAACCGTTCCTGTGGAAGGTCTCATAGTTATTGCAACAACAAACGATTACAAGTACATCAAAAAGGTCTGTCCTGCATTGGTTCGACACGGACGTTTATCACCGATTGAGTTTAACTACATGACACAAAAAACGTTCGATGATATGTGTATGTATCACTTCAAGCAGACCTTTGAGATTCCGAAAAGTATTGATATTGAAAAGATACCTACATCGTTACTGGTTGAAGAAATGCTTCGATGCAAAAATGATGTAGAACATGAAATCACGCTATTTTCAAATTTTATTCGTGATTTAAAGTATCCAAATGAAAATAATGAAGATACATCATCATTACAGGGTTCTTTATCGGATCCCTTACTGCCGCCAGTACTTTTAGATATATCTAAAGTATTGGATACACCAAAGAAAATCATATTATAATCATATTTCCATATTTTCAGTGGATAAATTACTAATAAAATGATCTTTTGCATCTAAATAACCCGAGTGTGGTGTTATATGATTCTGTAATTCATCTATCTTCAATTCCAATTTTGTGATTCTTTCATTTACTTCATTTACCATAATAGATTGTTGTTTTATTAAATAAGCAATTTCATTTATTATATTTGTTATATTTATTTGTGTTTTGTTTATTCTTCGTATATCGTCTGAGATGAGATTGAATCTAAATGTTGACATATAAATTATACAATACCGTATTGATTTTATACACTTCAAATGAATTGAAATTTATAATGAAACTTATACATGAAATTATATATAAAAACAATGTTACAAAAATAAAATATATGACTACAAAGAAAGAAGAAGAAGAAAACGCTACAGAAAATAAAAGTATGGAAATTTCAAGACATTTTTCGATGTTTCTCGAGAAGAACAATTGCGCAATTGTTGTAACATCATACAAACGTAACGTGGTGCTTACCATATCATCTACACAAAATTCAAAAATGAGCATATACACAAGCATGTTTCAACGTCCAATGGGAGTGTTTTACGATAAGAATTCCGAAAGTTTGTTTCTTGGAACGGCTGCTCATGTTATAACATTCAATCGAGTTAAGTACGATTATGACGATGGAAACTACGATACATTTCTTCCAACAAATATGCGACTCATGTCAGATATTGATAGTCACGATATTGTAGTACTTCATGACAATGAAAATACAAAAGAACATGAGCCAGAAATATTAGTAGCAAGTTCTCTTCAGAATGCGATAGTCTCACTGAATGCACCAAGAGGCTCTCTTTATAAGATACATTACTGTCCAGATTTTATGCTACAAGCAGAGGATGGTCGAAAAAAACGATCTACTCCACCATGTACAGATTGCTGTCACTTAAACAGTCTAACGTTGAACAAAGAAGAGAACGCTGTGGAATATATAACATGTATATCAACCGGAACCACCGTTTCATCCTGGAGAGAGTGTCGTGACGATGGGGGTGTGATAATTAAAGTTTCTTCTGAAAATGATAAAATACTCACACGTGATCTCAGCATGCCACACAGTGTGCGAGTATGTCCAGATAACGGTAAACTCTATGTACTTGACTCTGGTCGTGGAAGATTCTGTGAAATATGTCCAGAAACAGGAGAAAAAACTACTATAGCGTTCATTCCAGGTTATCTAAGAGGATTGGCATTTATTCGTGATCGTTATGCTATAATCGGATCTTCGGTAGATCGTCATGAAACCTGCTTTCGTGGACTACCTCTCGAAAAGATACTAAAAGAAAAACGGGTCGAAGCGAAATGTGGAATATACATTGTATCTCTGAAAACAGGCGAAATAATGCATAGCGCTACTTTCCCGAATCTCATAGAAGTCTACGATGTATGTGTTATACCAGACACTAAAATGACACGATTATGTGATCTAAACGACAACAATACTCTACTTACAACGCATGCAATACATGTATAAATTGTATTTCATAAATTGAATATTTCATTTTGAATACATCGACAAAACTCATCAGAAAATGTTTTTGAATTTCCTGCTTTCGAATCCCTAATAAATGTAGTATAGCGATTTGTATCGCTAACATTGTAAAGATACTGTCTATCGATTACCAAGTTGCATGCATTTGTTATGTAATCTTCTACATTGTCGGAAATAAATCGATTTACTTCTAGGATTGGGATACCACTGTTCATAAGAATTGAATATGATCCGCGACTATGATAGCAATTTCCTTTCATAGTAACTACAGGTGTATTCATGTGCAACGCTTCGATTGTTGTTGTGTGCCCAGAATATGGAAATCCATCTAAAGAAACGTCTATACTATTGTAAAACTCAAGATAATCTGTTTTATTTTTTGCGACTCCACATATATTTATATAATCAATAACATTAAATGCATCTTTGTTAAGTTTCGAAAATGCATTCAGTATATTTTTCTTAATTTCCTCATTATCCATATCATAATACATGAATTTCAGACATGTTTTTTTGTTCATTACTACATTCAGTCTGTAAAGAATACTGACAAACGTTTCGATACATTTCTGTGATAGTTTCTTTGGATTTGCAGGATATCCCAGTATATATTCATTTATTGGGTTTCTTATACGTGTTTTTGGCACAATATTAGTCTCCGAATGTTTATCCATTTGTATATTTTGTGTCAAACAATATACCCCATATTTCAGCGATAGAAGTTTCTCTGGAAAGAAGTCAGCAGAAACGTTGCTTTTTATATGCTTGTCAACAATACGATAGTCTATAATGTTGGTGAACAGAGAACTAGGATAGGCAAGAAAACTCACAATAAACGGACACGCATGTACACTATTCAGAGACAAGTTCTTGATTCTACCAAGGCACCCCAACCGATTCATACCAGTGTGACCCATGCATTCCACTAAAAAGTGAAGATCATCTTGAAGAATTATTTTTGCGATCTGCGTATCATCTAAGAACATTGATAGATAAATTACACGTATCTCAGAGAGACCATTCTGTTTTCGAATCTCTTGAATTTTTTCGAAATACAATTCACATTGATTCTTAGGTTTTAGGGAGTAAATAGTTATGTTCATATTTAGATAAGTAAAAAGTGCAAAAGTTTGTCTACCAACCTGGTGTTTGGAAAAATCACGTCCAATAAATCCAATGTTGACTTGATCTGTATTCTCTGTAACATTTCTAATCAATTCGTTGTCGCTATAAGAAACTCCAAATTTTGTAATTTCATTCGTTTTCTTGTTAAACTCTAGACAGGTTTCTTTAATTTCATCTATATCATCGCTTATATACAGGGTTTCTATACATATGTTACTGTACATGTTTTCATGACGACTTACAGTATTAACCATGAATGGAGAGTTCATAGTTTTATGGAAATTTTTAATACTCTTTCGTAGTTTCTGAAATCCATCATCGGTATTCAAAGATTTGAATGCTTTTTGCGATAAACTATTCAATACGAATCCATGCTCTGGAACAAGTTCATATAGTTTTTGTGTATACTTATCATCCAGTTTATAGTTCCCTGATAGATGCATAAATGATGATAGTTTATATAAGTAATGGATATACCAGCGTGAGTCTGTTATTTGAATATTCTTATCTCTTGCATCACCAAGTGGTGATATATGTATATGCTCTTCATTCCATAGATTTTTATAGATTTTCATTAGTTCGTTTAACAACTGTATATATTCAGGTTTAAAATGCGGGTAATCATCACATACTTTTCCGTTCTTTTCATAGATAAACGTTGAATTATCTAATAGTTCCATGCAAATTACCAATCGTCTTCGTATGAAAAGTTGTGTTTCTAAATTTTTGTTTTTTGCGATGGGGGGATGCATTTTTTCAGAGTATTTAAGAGCATTTCTATAGAAGATGTATGCAGACATCAAAATATCATTATCGTATGATTTACTTTCTTTGAAATAAATATCACCCAGAATAGTAAAACACCGATATCGTTTATCATTACTTAGATGTATATTATATGCACTACTTTCAAGATATGATTTAGCTAATTTAAACTTTGCTAATTGAAAATAACAAATTCCTCGATAAAAATCTATTAGAGTACGTTGATTTGCATTTAATCTTATATTTATTTCATAAGAATCTAAATATCCTTCCAGTTCTACAAATCTGTTTTCTTGAAATAATTTATCAATATTAACTTCTTGTTGTGGTTTTTCCATTTTATTTTGTAATAAACAAATAAGTTTATATCGTTATTTTTGATAAGGTTTTATATACATTCAGTTGGTTTTCATATGTTTTTCGAATATATATTTCATGTAAAAACATTACATTTATTTTTCTACAATTCTGTATAGAATAGACACGAATGTCTCGTCAATTATCGGTTTATAGTATTGTTGTGAGCAATGACACAACAAATTCAGCGGCTTCGGTTGATGTTGGTGGCGTAATAGGAGGAAATAACAATACAGTTCGTGGAAGTGGTGCGGTCATTGTAGGTGGACGCTTTCATCAGTCGACGAATAGCACAGGTCAAGGTGCTGTAATCGTTGGTGGTGGTGGAACGAACGCATCTGCATCAAATATAACGACCGGAGCCTACTCTACAGCTATTGGTGGAAATGGAAATACAATGACAGGTACAAGATCAATTGTTATTGGTGGTTCTAGCAATAATGCACGTGCAACCGATGCGATTGTTATGGGAGGTAGATTTAATTCCAGTACTAATTCGACTGGAGCTAGATCAATAATAATTGGTTGTTCTGGAACGATCGCAAGTCAATCAAATGTAATTTCTGGGGATGATTGTGTAATCGTTGCTGGGCAATCGAATACAGCAAGTGGATACGCATCAATGGTTTTAGGAGGAAGAGATAACCAATCGTCTGGAAATCGTTCTGTATGTATGGGTGGACTTTTTAATACATCGAATGGTGGCTCAAGTGTAGTACTTGGTGGTAGATATAACTCTAGTGGAACACTTTCTGTTACTATTGGTGGTCGTAATAATTATTCTAGTGGTAATGATAGTGCAACAATGGGTGGTAGATATAATGAATCATCGGGTCAAATAAGTGTATGTATGGGTGGCGGAAGTAATGTAGCAGCTGGATTGTATAGTTGTGTCATTGGTGGCGAAGATAACACTGCAAATAGTGACAGAAGTGTATGTATTGCTGGTCAATATAATCAAACTAATACTAGTTCTACTAGAACTGTTACAATTGCTGGACATCACAACAATGCGAATGGTACTCATGCGTGTATAATTGGTGGATCATACAATTCTACAGCAAATGGTCTGTCAATGTGTATAGGTGGATCATACAATCGCGCAATTGGTGGTGGAACTGCAACTATACTAGGAACTAATAATCGCGCATCTGCGTCAAATTCACTCACTTTAGGTGGATCATTTGTTTATGCATATGGTATTAACTCAGTTATCGTTGGAGGTTCTGACAATTTTACTCGTGGGACAAATTCCGTGCTTATAGGAGGTCATTACAACGCTAGTACTAATTCAACAGGTATTGATACAATAATAATTGGTGGTGCTGCAACACAAGCAAGCGAAGCAAACGTTACATCTGGTGCAGATACTATAATAATGGGTGGTATGACTAACACCGCAACTGCTGCTGAATCGGTTATCATATCCGGAAACAATAACAATGCACGTGGAGCCAATTCAATTATAATAGGTGGTCAGTTCAATTCGCATACAAGTTCTACTGGAGCGCGTTCTATTCTGATTGGTGGTACAGCTACACAGGCAAGTGACGCAAACGTTACATCTGGAGATGATTCCATTATTATGGGTGGTTACTATAACACAGCTAGTGGTAATGGAACTGTGGTTATTTCAGGGACAAACAATGTAGCAAGTACTGCAAGATCAATTACAATTGGAGGAAGTGATAATATTTCACGTGCAATCGAAGGTGTGGTTATTGGTGGTAGTTTTCACCAATCGACAAATAGTACAGGTCAAGGATCTGTCATCATTGGTGGTGGTAATACGAACGCACTATCTGCAAACATAACTAACGCTAAAAATTCAGTATGTGTTGGTGGGCAGTATAATAGAACGTCGAGAAGAAGGGCCGTCGCAGTAGCTGGAAGAAATAATACCGCGGCTGCATACGATTCAGTATGTATTGGTGGATATTCTAATTCTGTATCAACAGCTGGAAGTGCAGCTGTTACAATAGGTGGAACAAATAATCAAGTGACAAATAACTATTCAGTAGCAATTAGTGGAGCATCAAATGTGGTTTCTGCAATAGCATCCGTAGCAGTAAGTGGAATTTATAATACTGTAAATTCAAACAATTCAGTGTGTATTAGTGGAAAAAACAATCAAACGGATGGTGGTGTTTTCGCTTCTATAATAAGTGGATATAATAACTATGTAGAGGCGACTTATGCTGTATGTGTTGGTGGATATAACAACTCAATAACACGCACTGGTGTGGGTAATAGTCGATACAGTGTTATTGTTGGTGGTCAAAATTGCTCAATGGAAGATGCATTATCCAGTACCATGATTGGTGGTTCAGCAATTTCATCCAGAATCGATGGTGACAATCAGGTCAATATTAAATGCCTTCCTATAAATATTATCGAAAGTACCTCACCAGCCGATGCAAGTACTATTACGGCCGCGAATCTCAAGAAAGGTCATGTAACACTACCGAATGCAGGCTCTGTAACACTACCTACAACTGCACTACTTGCTACAGAGTTTGGTATTACAACGAATAGTTTTACAACAGCAACTGCCAGACCACAGTTCGAAGTGCATTTTGAGTGTGGTGGTGCAAGTAACACATGTGATCTGGTACTTGGAACTGGTCAGAGTTGGAAAAACGCTACAGCTACAGTTACTATTACTGGTGCCGCTGTAATAAAATTCGTATTCACAAGTGCAACCACACTTGAATTGACGTTACTCCTTGCAGGAGGAGCTGGAGGAAGTGATGCATACATATTGATACGAGAAGAACAAACCAGCGGAACAAACGGTGGTGGATTCACATCAGGAGCATGGCAAACAAGAACACTAAATACCGAGGTTTCAGACGCAGGAGGAAATGCAAGTCTAAGTAGTAATCAGGTTACTCTGCTAGCAGGTACTTACGTAGTAAAAGCAACTGCACCTGGACACGCCTGTGGTAGTCATCAATTACGTCTGCAAAATGTAACAGATGCAACAACCACCATTGTTGGAACGGTTGAGTATGTAGGCGCACTCGGTGTACAAACTCGTAGTGTGATTTCAGGAAGATTCACAATAGCATCGAGTAAGGCATTCGAAGTACAACACAGATGTACTACTACCAAAGCAACAGATGGATTCGGTGTTGCAGGAAGTATTACTACTGAAGTTTATACCGAAATCGAATTCAGAAAAGAACAATAAACTAAAAATAGTATATATAAAAAAAGTTTAAAAAATAGTATATAAATAAAATTTTGTACTATATATATATTATATCATGAGCATCATTCCTGAAAATATTCAAAATCTTATTGTTGAATGCAATGTGTTGAAGTCAAAAAGAGCCTCACATGAAAACGAGAAAAAAAGACTAGAAAATCGTCGTGATAAAATAAACTCTGATCTTGCAACAATTTACAATAATTGTGTATGCTTAGATGCTAAGATCGTTGCGAAATGTTTAGAAATTGATAAAGCTGGAACCTGGCACAATGCTGTTGAGACTGAGACTGAGACTGAAACTGATACTTCTACAGAAACTGCTGATACTTCTACTCAATCAGAAACTACTTCTACTTCAACAGAAACTGCTGCTACTGATACTTCTACTCAAACAGAAACTGCTGCTACTGATACTTCTACTCAAACAGAAACTGCTGCTACTGATACTTCTACTCAAACAGAAACTGCTGCTACTGATACTTCTACTTCAACAGAAACTACTTCTACTGTTATATAATTATATATCAATGCTGAAACTTTGAAAGAAAAATAAAGTTAAATTGTTTTTTTATAAAGTTAGTGTTGCTCATTGTTCTCCACAGTATCCTTCAACCATAGGAATTTGTCCACCTGCCATCTGAACACCTAACGCCAAACCAGATCCAGTACGAGAAGCAGAACCAACAGCAGGAGCAAACTCATCAAGGATCAAATGCACAACAGCCGCAGTAGCTCCAAGAACTAAAAGCTGGCGAATCTTGAGTTTCTTTCCCTGAAGAAGATGAGCACTAATCATAATCGCAACACCCTCAATAAGATATTTAAGTATACGGTGCAATTCCATTTATATTTAGTATACACAATCATTAGAAAAAAAATAAGACAAGATCCTATATTATCTATTTTTATGAAATCGATGATAACAAAGATATAATACACATACGAGTATCACACACTGCATAAGAAACATACATATTATGTATGGTGCAACACGACCATGAATATACCCAAGAACAGGTGATACTATATTAGACTGAATACGTTCCTGATTTTCTTCTGTCCCCAACTCTTTTATGAACTCATTGAAAATATCCATAATTATATACATTAAATTTATTTATTTCATTTAAACTTCCGTACTTTCTGATGAAGAAGAGACTCCAGAAGAATATTCGTCATAATATAATTTAGCAAGACCTGTTGCAGCACCTACAATACCAATTACTATTAAAAAATACGATGCAGATTTCATCCATCCACTTCCACTGCTTCCACATCCATTCGTATCAGCTACCACATCCCACATGTTCATATCTTCTATCATCTTTGTTTTTTTGGTGTGTTTCAATTTATTCTGAAATTACTTTCAATTTTTATATATACGGATTTAATGTTTCATCATTCCAATACTTTATGGCAAAGTATGTGACAATTCCAAAACCAATCGTCAATGTAACATACCAACTTGTGCTGGATGAAAGTTGAGTATCGCACATATATAAAAACATGGTTACGATTACCAACATATGAAAAACTAATGAGAGAACTTCCGACAAGTAGATATTCAGAAGAAGAAGATCATGGTCGCGATATGAACGAGCAGGTTTCCGAATCTGAAACTGCATCTGAAACTGATGATGGAACTATAAAAGAAATCGGTTATATATCAAATTTGTTTGCATTCTATAACAAGTTTCTTTATACTATCAGGTACAAATGTTAAAATAATGAAGTTACTTTACAAATCCCCATCCCATATAAACATTAACAATTAAGCCAATACATATGAAGCTAACAAATAACAAAGTTGCGCCTAAATCATCACTAAGTCTACCACATCCATTCGTATCATCTACCGTATTCCACAGGTTCATATCTTCTATCATTGTTGTATGTTGAATTTAATTTTAAAATTTACTTTCAATTTTTATATATACGGATTTAATGTTTCATCATTCCAATACTTTATAGCAAAGTATGTAACAACTCCAAAACCAATCGTCAATGTAACATACCAACTTGCGCTGGATGAAAGTCGATTATCGAACATATATAAAAACAATCTTATGTAATATAAGTATGTCTTACGTTCTTGGTCAAAAACGAAAAAGAGATAAGCAAATGATGACATGTTTTGAATCTTATATACCTAATTTCACTGAATGTGACGAAACAGATAAATACAGAGCGTGGCTACGATTACCAACATATGAAAAACTAATAAGAGAACTTCCTACTAGTAGATATTCCGAAGAAGAAGACCATGGTCGTGATATGAACGAACAGGTTACCGAATCTGAAATTGAAATTGAAATTGAAACTGATGAATTCGAAAATGGAACTATAAAAGAAATCGGTTATATATCAAATTTGTTTTCGATTATTTCATCGTCGTTTTGTAAAATGTGTTTTCTCTCATCGAACTTATGATTGTGATACAAAGAATCGATTGATATCCTCTTGTTTCGGATAGTATGTCTGATTGAAACCACCAACCCAAACCGTTGGATTTCGGAACATACCACCGAAAATCTCGGATACAGATACTGGTTCGAGTTGATCTTCGATGAACGTTCTAGGTACATAACGATACTCTACTCGGGCTGGTGGACAAACCTGATTACCTTTGAAATAACCAATGATTATAAACACTAACGCAGCAACTAATATAGACACTAACAAAAATTGCATTATATATACATTTACTTTATTTTTTATCATTTATCACGAAGTAGACTACTACTCGGTTGCGCTGAAGTCCATGAAGGTGTGTTTTTATCAAATACAATGTATGAATCACTGGACAAATGATCAAAACGACCAGTCTCTTCATTAGGATATTCTAGAACGGTTTTATCGTTTGCGTTCTGGAGGTAAATACTCTCTTTGTCCATGTGAAACGCTACAGAGACGTTCTTAGCAGTCATCTGAGGCATTCTAATATTGTATGTTGGCATTCCACATGGCATACTGAGCTTAATACGGCGTTCCATTAGTTTAATCACGTTTTCATTGCTGGTTTGTACCAAAATCGGATGCGATATATGTTCATCTGCTTTTTCGTTCTCTTTCTCTTTCTCTTTCTTTTTCTTTGAAGAGTTTGTGTTAAGTCGTGATACAGGCGGAGAGGTATACATCATAGACTTACTACTACTGCTGCTTCGACGTGAAAACAACGAAATAAAACTTGAAGAACGTTGGCGTTGCAATGTTCTGGATCCACTTGTAGTCGATCTTCCCCGTTCTTTTTCCAGTGATGAGCGTGGAGAAGATATGTGAGGATCCAGCTCGATTTTTTTCATATTCATTGCATCGAAAAACTTGGTACCCATATCATTGTCGTTCACTGTGGAATTAACCTCCTTCTCAGATTCATATGAGGTGTTTCTATAATGAAAAAATGGAAGATACACCTTGGCCATTAGTTCCATATTTTTCCAGTTCAGAAGTTTAACTTCATCTGTTTTCGTAGTAGGATCTTTTGCATTTTGGATTGTGAATAGATGTGAATTCTCTTGTATAGCAGTAAATTCCTTTTGTATCACTGATAGCATAGGAACAATAGGTCCGCGACATTCACTCAGTTTCTTTTTATAGGCCTTGTAATTATATTCAGAAGATACTAATTCGCGCATTTCCGTAATTTGTTCGATTGATGAGTTTTTGACCTTCTTCCATGCATCTAAACGGTATATCAAATGACTATTGATTGCATATGCGAATGCTTGAACACCAAAAAAACAATTATGCTTCAAACACTCTGAAGTGACCTGAATCATTAGTTCGAGTGTTTTGTGGCGTACCGCATTCTCAGTATTCAATATTTCATTACTTACCCAATCTGTAAGTCCATTAAAAAAACGAATGGTATCAGTCACCGTACCACAATTTGAGAGTAGATCACATAGTTTAATACTGCGAATATACATATTCGAATAGTATGTTATCAAGCAGGCAAGTTTACGTATGAACGCATTATCACCATAGTAATTGACAATGTTCGTAGATATGAACAGATTACGTCCATTCCCATTTGGAGGTATTTCACGTGAAATCTGTTTCGAGCAAACAAGTAATCGTGTCTTCAGTGTTTCGTAGCGAGTTTTCATAGGTAAACTCCATTCATCACGATGCTTTTCATAGATCTCTTGAATACTTGCGAGAACGCGCGATGCATAATCAGAATTCGCGTCATTTCCACCAAATTCATCATAATAATCATGTTTAATCCAATGATCGATCAAGTTAATAGTAGAGATATTGGCATCTTTGTCGTTTAATAGAGAAACAAGTAGTTTGATTTTTTCATCTGAATTGTACAGTTTATAGGGCCACGCAATCAGTAACACCTTTTGTTCTTGAGATAAACCTACTGTAGTTATACGTTCCAATAGTTTTTCCATAGAAATCGCCTTAATCGATCCTCTTTCATCCAGTATAACATCTTTACTTTCAACTACATTTGTGTGTTGCTTAAAATTACCTGGTAAACTGCGACTGCGAGATCTACGATGTGTTTTCTCGAAATCTGTTATACTCATTTTTGGGTAAATAAGATAATAACATAAATTTTAAATCATTTTTTCGGATCGAAGATCTTTTAGGCATTTTTTACCGATTGCACTAGTAGATGATATGTAACGATTCGTTTTGCGATTCCAAACCTTATTTTCGTCTTCTTTGAACCACATAAGTTTATTATCTTTTGTTCTGGATGGTTCTTTCTGTGATTTAACCTGTTTTTTTAGACCTTTTGGCTTTTTAGTTGCTTTTGGCTTTTTAGTAATGGACTTCTTTTTCTTTTCAACTACAGGTGGTGAAACTTCAATAAATACATCATTATTTACAGTTTTATCAGCCTCATCAATTCTTACTTGTTCTGGTTCGTCGTTATTATTGTCATGAATAATGGTTTCTTCTTCATCGTCGTTATTGTCTGGAATATCCAATTCTGTTTCACTATCTTCCATTGGTATATTTGCAACAGGAGTAGGTATTGAAATATACTCATCTTGATCAAAAGTAGGATCTAGTTCCGTATCTGACATTTCAGAAATTCTATCAGTAGTTTCGGGAATTATAAAATCGTATTCGTTTACTTTTTCCTCAGAAACTACATCTATTGGTGTTTCTTCTACTATTTTTTCAGAAGATGCATCTATTGTTGGTTCTTCTACTATTCCTTCAGAAGCAGGTTTCTCAGATACATCTATAATTTCTGTTTCTTCATCGTTTTCTACTTCATCGTTTTCTACTTCATCGTTTTCTTCTTCCTCGTCATCGTTTTCTTTTTTGTAAAGACAATATTCGTAAACGGTTTGTTCTAAAATGCTATGTTGTTTTCGTAACGAAACAAGCTCTTCGAATAGACTTTTGATCATAGCTTCACTTTCAATTCTGTATGCATTAAATTCTTTGGATTGTGCTTCTATTTTTTTGTGAAAGTAATATGTAACACCCCCTAGAGCTACGAGTGGAATTGACATTGGAACCATACTGTCGATATTTAATGAGTTCATTGTGATGTATATACCAGTTATCACGGTATGTTTATATGTGTATGGAACGCATTCATTTTGAAGAAATAAATAAAAAAGTATAATATATAATATGCCGTCGAATATACGTAATTTTCGCATGGATCCAGAGTATCAAGAGTTAGTAGCAGATTCTATGAAATTGATAACTATGTTTCTGGCATTACATATTTTAAAAGGATATGTGCGTGGTAAGTCTATGAAAATGGACACTAGCACCTTCCAGTCTCTTATGTTTTTACTGATCGGTCTGATGACATATCATCTAGTTATTTCGGATTTATTATCATTTATATAACAACTCCATTCCAATTCCGGCAAAAAAACCTGCAAATCCTCCTCCGAACGCTCCAATAAATGTACCAGAGATGAACAAGCTGTTATTCCAGATTTCTTGTGCCAACGAATTTGTCTTGATATTTGATAGATACACTCCTGATACACATCCACCAACTAAAAATCCAACCATGGACCCGAAAACACCTGCAAATACGGTATTCCACATTTCTTGATTGTCTGTACTTTTGGGTGATGTGATTTATATAAAAATATATTCGGTGAATTTTATTTTTTTTGGATTTCGGTGAAGATGAATAATATAAAAATAAAAAAGTAATAATATTGGCTATATATACGAATTTTTATCATCATTATCTAAAAAAAAAATTCTATATAATATATATACCCACGTTAATCCTTAGCCATGTTGAAATTTCTTATGAACAAACAGACAATTCTTATGATGGTACTTTTCGTACTTTTACAGCCAGGCTACCTTGTATCTCTCCCGCCTAACGCTAGCCCTATGATTCAGAACGCTGTTCATGCCGTTCTTTTCGTGGTTGCTCTTCGTATTGTAAGCAAAATGTTTTAAATACATATTTATCCACATCAATGTGAATATTATTTTTTTTTGATTTCATTATTGACAAACCTGCGTATAAATCTAATGTAAATAAAACTAAGTAACTTGTTATATACGTCATGCCAATCATCAAAAATAACGGTATTCGTTTCAGACGTCAAGCACCTTTACAGGGATCGCGGATCCGTATTTCGGGAGCTGGACAAAGCGGAAGAGCATTTCATATGCGAAGAGTTGGCAATCAATCACAAAAAATAGGCCCAAAAATATCATTATCTTCTGTATCAAAAGATGCACCAGGTATTCGTAATTTCAAAACAGGTTCAACATCTTCCGGAAAACATGTATCCGAAAAACCAAAAACCAATAATATTAATGAATCTAGTAAAAGACCTGAAATAAACATGGATACACACTACGAAATGGATGTTCCAGGAGACGAAACCAATCTGGATTTTCTCATGAATCCTGATCAGACAAATGAACAATTACTCGCAGAAAACTCAGAACAGGGTGAAGATTCAGAAGGTTCTGAAATAGATGTAGGAGATGAAACAAATAACGAAAATTCAGATGACGATGATGATGATTATGAATCTGAAAGTGAGGATAGCAGTAGTCATGGAAACAGTCACAATAATCAGCACACAACAAGTGGCCATAGTTCTTCTTACAACCCAAGTCCAAAATTGTCAACTGAACAGATTCGCATGAAGAAAGAAGATATATTATTCCAGTTTGATAGAATGCGAAAGAAAGGAATACCGGTACATAAGTTTACCATGTCAGATAGACTAGATGATATGGAGGCTGAATACAAACGTCACGTAAGAAGTAAGAAATTGGAAAACTTTAATACTGTTGCAAAGAATGCACTTATTACATCTCTTACGGTTCTAGAATGGAGTAACAATGTGTACGATCCATTTTCTTTGAAACTAGATGGTTGGTCGGCTGCAGTTCAAGATGATCTCGAGGCATCCAATAATCAATACGAAGAAGTATTTGAAGAACTCTACGACAAATACGCAGATAAGGCACAAATGGCTCCAGAACTCAAATTATGTATGTTACTTGGTTTCTCTGCAATGACACATCATCTTACACAACAGAGATTTGCAAACTATAATACATCATCAGCACCTATGAATGGGGGACAAAAACATCGACAAAGAAACAATAATAAACGATCTGCATCACAGCAACAACAACCGTCTCAACCCCAAAGAGGAACACATCTAGATCGTTTTGCTTCAAAAAATAATGGATATATACCACCAGGAGGAATATCGGTAATGGAAGGACCAGGTAGTGACATCGAACGTGGTCTACATGAGTATCTACCGAGACAGGCTGCACAACAACGACCTGAAATTCTAGTATCGGCAAGTTCAGATAGTGATGATACTACATCTGATTCAGACTAAATTTGTAACATTCACCGAATGAATAGGAAACTAGGAACATATATTTTTTTTACATATATTATCTTCTCATATTACGTCTTCTACCACTACCTTGCTGATTTCGTTTTTGTTGTAAGAAACGGGTTTTGTAATGTTTAAACGATACAATATCATAGACATACATTGTATCTTCACCGTGTGCCTGTGATACACCACGATCTCCTTGTGCATTACCAAAACGTACCCTATTCTTTGATCTTTTTAAGACAAACTTTGATGTTGATTTTGGAATTGAGTAACCTGTTGATTTTGGACGAAGTATATTATCGATTTTATCTTACCAGTAGCATTGCTTCGTATTTTACCCCTAGGACATGGTGGTTGTGCAGCCATCTTCGTATATATATTGACAAGTAAAAAAAATACATATATTATAAAATAAACGCATTCACCGAAATTATTCTAGGAACCAAGAAACAAATTATGAATACGATTTCCGATCGCACTTCCAATTTTTCTTTCTTTTCCTGTACTCGTTTTAAATTTCATTTCGGATATGATATTTGGTCCTTTTTCATGTAGATTTCCCATATCACAACATAATATTTTAATTAGAGTCAACGTCAATACATTTTTGCAACACATTACTCCAAGTCTCTCCTTCTGGACATCTTCTTTTTTCTGCTAATCGAAGAACAAAATTTGCGAACTGGCGAATAAAATTACGAAATCTACCTTCTCCTACTTTTGTTACTATTTTCTTCATCAGTTTCTTATGAAGTTTTTCGGGTGTTAAATCTGGATTTCTTACTCGTTCATATGCATAATACATTGACCATGCTTCACAATATCCTCCTGGATCGTTATACCCAATATCATTCAATTCATTGTATGTAGATGCTTGAAATGATAGTCGTGGACATGTTTTTTGTGTTCCCAAGTATTTGTAACCTATATTGTCAAATAATTCTTTTAACTTATGTTCTGAAGTAGCGTTATACGATTGATGTCCATGAGGTTCAAAATGTTCAACAACTTTTAATTTTTTGTCTATTATTATCATATTTGCATGATTATGTAAATGAAAAGGTAGTAAGAAAAATCTTTTTTTACAACTCTGAATGTCCTTTGATAACATTTTTTCTATTTCTTCTTTTTTATTATAGTATCTATAAATAAACCAACATTGTGGTTCTGGTTCATTAGAACATTTGTAGTCTATTTTTTTCACTGAATAATAACCGTACTTCCCCATCACCGTGTCACATACATCATAATGTGTTTTTAAAAATTCCATAAATAATGGATATCGAAGAAGTACCATACCGTCTCCATGCCATTGTCGTTTTAATATAATGTTTGCATTAAAACGTGCATTTTTTGTTTTTTTAAATTTTATTTTATGTGGTTTTTTCATTGGTGTCCTTCCTTTCATAAATAGTTGTTTTGTTTCTAATATATAGTTTCTGTTGTTTTGTAGATTCCTCAAAATTCTACGCATTTCCACCCTCATTTCAGGTGTTATTGTTGTTGGAATAAATTTACCATTCTTTTTGGAAGAAATGAAGGCTCGTTTCATATCATCTATTTTTAAATGACCTTGTTTAAGATTATAAAATTCTTCAAGTATCGAAGGATATTTTTTATATCTTACTGATTTTTTCTCTGAAAACATTAATTTCGAATTATCAAATACCTCAAAAAGTTCTGTTTTATTATCTAAAAATTTGATTGATGCTGTTTTTTGAGTAGGTAGATCAGGTCTTCCGTATTCCGCCGTATTATACCATTCTTGTAATTTATATTTTTGGTTATACGCATCATAAACTATTTTGCTTGGAGCACTATAACGTGTATGATAAGTATTATCATTCTTATTTTTCCAAGACTTTGTTATTATACCTGTGCATATATTGTATTTAGTTTCAATGTAATAGTCTGCCTTGTTTGTTTTCGTAATGGTAATACAATTATTTTGTTTTTTAGGAGATCCTGTTTTCTTATGCGATACATCTTTCTTTGGTGTTACCGTTTTCTTAAGTGATACAACTTTCTTCGGAGATATGTTTTTTCTAATAATGGTTGTTGTTTTTTTTGATTTTATTTTATTGCATCGGTTTGTTCGTGTATTTAATTGTTTACCAAGTGGACAAGTCTTCTTTTTAGGTACTGTTTTTTTGGTCGGTGTTTTCTTTTTAGGTGATGCACTTTTAATTGGCGACTGTTTTGTTGGCATTAAAGATAATACAGCTAAATGCTTTTTCATAGCAACAGAATTCATATTTTTAGTACTTATGCACCTACCAGTAGCATTGCTTCGTATGGTTCCAGGAGGACATGGTGCAGCCATCTTCGTATATATATTGACAAGTAAAAAAAATACATATATTATAAAATAAACGCATTCACCGAAATTATTCTAGGAACCAAGAAACAAATTATGAATACGATTTCCGATCGCACTTCCAATTTTTCTTTCTTTTCCTGTACTCGTTTTAAATTTCATTTCGGATATGATATTTGGTCCTTTTTCATGTAGATTCAACAACAATACAGATAATTTAGGGTACTCTTGTGTGATTCGACCAATTACACTAGTTGAAACGCCTGGAATCTGCTGCAATACATGACAATAGAATACATTTGTTGTCATATTTTTACGTTTACTCATACTGAGTGGTTTGTTTAAAGTTCTCGCATATGTTTGATCGTTACTTGTCGTTGTCGTTGTAGTTTCATTTCCAGAACGAACCATAAAACTCTTATCACCTATTTTTTTTGCAAGAGAATGTAAAAGTTCTATAGTTTCCATTTTATCATCAACTTTCCACACATGAATACCATCACGAAGAGTGAGAGAACTAATTACACCATTCAACTGCGATTTAAGTCGATCGATAGAACTCGTAAATCGAGTTGCTTTTACACATCCTTCTATTATATAAATTATAATACAACCTGTCTCTTGTCTATGCGATAAAAGTCTTGCTTTTTGTTCCCTATATCTTGAATCGCGCAATGAAGAAAACAGATCGGTCATACTTTTACGTTCTATGATGATGTCAACCATACCATCTTTCTTTAGAACAAAATCACCAAGAAGTAAATTTGTCGATTCACATGTTATGTCATCGTTACGTATTAGGGATGGAAAATGTTCTGTAAAAAACGTTTCACGATAGTCGATTAAAACATGCGTCATCTCTCTATTATAGATACATAATATCGTTTTATATATACGTACATTCTTATTATATAATTTCTTTACATGAAGTTATATTATGATTTGTCTTAATACTCGAAAAGCTCTATATACCTTGCTCGGTGGAGTGATTGTCATGGCTGCAGAAACCATAAAAAATACACAAGAACAACTTACTGATTATCGTGAAAATAAACAAATTGAAGAACCAAACAGGGGTATGCTGGACAATATATCACCGATACTATATGCATTTGGCTGGTTAATCGTGTCCTATGCAATTGCGTCAGATTCCGAAGGTCGTTTAAGTATGCAACCGAAAACCTATCTATCGTTTGCTACAGCAGCCGGAATTGTTATGTCTGTAATGCAAATGAAGAAACTAATGAAAGACACAGACCGTGAAATACCTATACATTTGCCATTGATATTTTCGGGTTGTTGGTTGATTCTTGGTTACGCAGCTGGGATGGGAAGACCTGGAATCAATCGGTTACTTGGTCTACTCGCCGCTGGAATGGTTATTTCGAGTGTATTTGTGATGCTTCCATGGCAACGCGAAAAACAAGTGGTAGATGGACCTGGGAAAGACTTATTTACGATGGCATGGGGAGCATTAACATTGGCAAATTCGATTATTATCAATTGAGAAGATTACACTTCAATTTCATTAAAGTTTGCTTTATATGTTTCCATTGCGATACGCATATAAACATTGTAAGGTATACGTATATCGTAAAACATGTTCGGTCCAAATTCCGTATGTAAATTTTGTAATTTAGAAAGATTATCGCTATATGATGCTCGCGATTTTCCAAAGCAACAAGAATAGAAATAACATGTATCTGGTGTTGTTTCCATACAAACTGTATCGTAGTCTTTCACGAAATTGCAATGACTGAAAATCGCAACTTTAATTGTTGGCTGAATGAACACTACATCAAATGTCATTCTATGAAATGCAATATGCGTAATTGATGGGAAATATTCAGAAGTCATCCCAAAAAAACATCTCATATTGAATAGAGACCTTATATTCGATAGAACAAGATGAGTTAAATGTTGTGTGTTTCCCATCAAATGTGGAGTATGATTTAGGTTGGAAACACTTAAACGTTTACATCCATTCACATTTACTTGCATGAGCGTGAATATGAATTTATCCGGAAATGTAGCATGCACTATCATTTCATAATGATTTTTTGGAGCAGTTACTTCACAGGACTTCCAATATGGTAATTCAATATCTTTCATAAAATATCTCCAATGTTTATTTCGAAAAGATCCACGAAATCGTGAAAAAGATTTTTGAGTCTTGAACCGGAAAACATAACACAAGTCTTCATAATTTACCAATTTTGGAAGAAATGAAAAGATCATATATCTCCATTTCTTTGATACACCTGCCATACGAATAATATCTTTGTAGCATGCAAACGACGATACGATCAGAAATAATATATCTATGTTCAATGCATTTGTTGGATCAACACGTTTCCATATATCATAAGAATCCAAAGTAGTCTTGAGATCTTGTTTTACTACATGTAATGATTCGATTTCTTTTTTTCGGTCACAAATAAGATGAATTTTGTCAAGTAATTCTCTCTTTAAAAGAACAATTTCATCTTCATTCTCCTTAATGCGTTTCTCAGTAAGAAAATACTCTTCTTCTTCACGTTCACGTTTACTCATTATTTTTTTGTTGAAGATAAATGATGTGTTATTATAACAAAACGAAACTACAAATTCACCAAATGAAATTGTAAGTAAATCCAAATGTAATTGTAAGTAAATTCACCGAATGAAATAGGAACGTAGGAACATAGAATAAATGAAAAGAAATAAATGATAATTTTTTTATCTATAGACCCAAATAGTTGAAACAGGCTTCTGTTTTTGTACAGCATAGTTATACGTCACCGGTAGTACACGATGCGCATCCAATAACATACTTCCAAATATATCATATATTTGAAATTTGTTGATATTTTGGCTGAATTTTTTTTTAGGCACTCCTTGTCTGACCTCAAATGAACATTTGAAAAAGAAACAAGTAATATCTTTCATGTTCTTACAGACTTGCTCGTATGTTTCCATAAAAATTGTACTACAAAACAATGCATACTTGATAGATTTTGGCATAGATGTTGTAGATGTTATATTTGTCATATAAAATCCAATATGTGTAAGTTGTTGCATATTGGCAAGCAATTCTTGAAGATTCACCCAATCAACCATATCTGAGATAACGAGATACATTAACTTATGAACACCATAAAAACGTGGAATAAATCGAATATTAGAAATTCGAATATGTTTACACCCATTCGCATTGATTATGATTTGCTTGCGATCCCTTTCAAAATTGATGACCATGATTTCTTGATTTTTTGGAATCTGAATCGTCGTCGATTTCCAATACTTTAATACGATTTCTTTGAAAAGTATACGCCAATTTGGATTTCGTAAAGCTCCACGAAATCTCATAAAACTCTGCGTATTGTAAAATTCAAAAATATATGCATAATTCGACAATTTTGGAAGAAATGAAAAAATCATATATCTCCATTTTTTTGATACGCCAGCCATGCGAACAAGATCCTTATAACTTGTGAATGAAGATACAATCAAAAATAATATATCAAGATTCAACATTGTTGTAGGATCAACTCGGTTCCATATACCATAGGAATCCAATATAGGTTTAAGATTTTGTTTCACAAGTTGTAAGGATTGTATTTCTTTTTTGCGTTCTTGAATGAGACGACATTCTTTAGCAATATTGCGAGTTATAAACACAATTTCACGTTCTGTTGCTTTGATGCGTTTATCTGTATTTTCATACTGATTTTCTTCACGTTCGCGTTTACTCATTATTTTTTTTGTGGTGGAGAGCAAAGGAGGTGTGCGATTGATTATTATATGTGTCAAAGTTTATCTTGACATAACAAATTTCAATGATCAGAATTGCAAAAATACATTTTAATATAAAAAGAACAAAACATACATACATATGAAAAGAAAAAAGAAAGACAAAGATAATATATATAAAACAACCGTTGTTAAAATTGGAATCAA
>Ga0210057_1000815_pt1 | contig 50082 bp, 46 predicted proteins | sample CryGeyCG2114_010_2_FD_183968 | JGI IMG/M metagenome (GOLD analysis project Ga0210057, IMG submission 183968) | Groundwater microbial communities from aquifer - Crystal Geyser CG10_big_fil_rev_8/21/14_0.10 (SPAdes) (version 2) | ecosystem: Environmental > Aquatic > Deep subsurface > Groundwater ...
CCCACATTATTTGCTTGCTTTTTGTTATGAAAATCTTGTTTGAATCCTCAAGGTATTTTAGCACAAGCTGAAATGTCTGGTATTGCACCTTTTTTGGCAGGCTTTTCCATAACTGCATCTTTTTCGGGTAATCAGGGTGCTTTTTTATGGCATCTTCTATCATCAGCACCGTGTCAAGGCGCGGGTAGTGCAAAATGCTTTTTGGCGTCTTCATAGAGTTGTATAAGTTTATACAACTATTTAAAGGTTTTGATTTTGAGATATTTGCAAATGCCATAGAGAGGGAAGCCATTTTTGCACCTGCAAAAAATAGAGCGTGGTATAAGATATCTGTTTGCAAGGGGTGATTTTCCGCAACGTGAGATGGGGCTAAAAATCAGTTTTTATGAAATTTTTGGCTTGGATAAAAAGAGGGGATAATTTCATCTAAAAGGCCGTGAATTTCTTCTTAATGAGAGAAGCGGCTTGTTTTTTCCCAAGCGAAGGCGCAAATCCGCCAATGTGTGCTCAACTTCATTCGGCTCTATCGCCGCGCGCAAATCCGCCTCTATTAATACCGCGGGGTAGGCGTAGTGCGGGTGAAGGGCGCAGATGCCGGAAATTTCTGCCGCAAGCTCATCATATGAAAGGGAGTTTGAAAGAAATTCCACGCGCAAAGGGCGGTCGCCTGCCACCGGCTTTATGTAAAATGCCAATATATTGGAAGCCCAGTCGCCCAAATCTTTGAAAATCTGGTTTTTGGAAGGGGAATGGGAGTAGCGGAATGCGAAAGTGCGCTCCCCCTCCTGCAATAAATGGTCCAAAAATACGGTGTCTGTCGCGTGCGAGAGGGAGGAGGAGAGGGAAAAATCTGCCTGCTTTAATATTTCAAGAAAGCGCCTGCCGCGCGAATCTTTTGTTATGCCGACAAGATTCACGTTTTTTGCCTTGCATAAGGAGTAAAGGGACAAATACAGATTAACAACTTCCATGTAAAGGGGCATAAGCTCCGAGTCGGAAGGCGGCTTGTCTGCCACTAGGGGGGCGATTGAGCCGTCAAGCAAAAGGTAGGAGAGTTCCCATTCTTTTAAGGAGTTTATCGCGCATTTTAATTCAGAGGAGAGGCGTATTAATGAAATATACCTTAATTTTTCAAATTGCTCAAGCCCGCTTCTTGCGTCTATCTCAAATTCAGGGCGGGAGGATGGAAAATATGCGTGAGAGGATAGCTTTCCCTCAACATATGAGAAGCGCGCGGCAATTGAGCGGGAAATTATTATGTCAAGCCCGTGAAATTCCTCGCATGCTATTCCCCCGTCTATTGCCGCAAAAGAGGAGGATGCTTTTTTTGCATTTGTTTTGCATATTAATGATTTTTCCATCGCGTCCTCAAAAGTAGTAGGAGGCTTTTCCCTCAAATTTTGCGCCAGTTGCTTCCAGCCCCCCTCCCTCTCAAGCCAGGTTTTTGCAATATTAATTACTGATTCGTTTATGGGCATATGTAATTAATGCAAAAGAAGTGTTTAATAATTAAGGGAGGGTAATTTTCCACATGGCATCAACTTCAAGCCCCGAGGAGCTAAAGCAGGTAATTGTAATTCGCTCTGACTTGGGGATGGGAAAAGGAAAGATTGCGGCGCAAGCCTCTCACGCATCAATTGATGCTTTTTTGGATGCAAGAAGGCAAAATGAGAAAGAGGCGCAAAAATGGAAAAAAGAAGGAATGCCAAAAAGCGTGCTAAAAGTGGAGAGTGAAAAAGAGCTTGTGAGAATTTTTCAGGCGGCAAAGGACGCGTCTCTTCCCTGCTCTTTAATACATGATGCCGGAAAAACGCAAATAGCGGCTGGCAGCAAAACGTGCGTTGGAATAGGCCCTGCCCGCTCCGGCGAAATAGATAAATTGACCGGAGAGCTTTCGCTATTGTAGTGGCTGCAATGCACAGAAAAGCTTGCCTTGGTTTTTTTGGCAAGCCCGTGTTGGTTTTTTGGCGGCAATGGCTGCATAGGTTTTTATTGAATATAATACTGGCTAATGCATGCATATTGAGGAGAGCACATTTGCGCAGATGTGTGAGGGCGAGTGGTGGCTTGCAAACGGGGCAGGGGGATGGGCATCCTCAAGCGTGATAGGGGCAAACACAAGAAAATACCATGCATTATTGTGCGCCTCGCACCCGCATTCGAAAATAAGAAATGTTTTGCTCTCAAAATTTGAGGAGTTTTGCATAGTAGAGGGAAAAAGAATCCCTTTTTCAACCAATTTTTACCCGGGCGCAATTTACCCTCAGGGGTGGAAAAATTTGCTCTCTTTTAGCTTTGATGGCGCGGTTGCAAGATGGGCTTATGAGGCTGAAGGAGCGCGCATTTCAAAAGAGGTTTGGTGCGAGAAATATTCAAATATTACTTATGCAAGATACACTTTGCTCTCAGGAAAGGCGGCAGGAATTGAAATTTTTCCTTTTGTAAATGCAAGGGATGCGCATTCCATAGGGCTAAATAAGCAAATTATGAATATACGGGAAGGCATGAGAGAAATAACATTTTCTTCCCCTTTTGCATGGAAAATAGAGGCAAACAGGGGAATGTTTCGCAAAAATGAGGATGTTTACCATAATTTCCAGTATTTGCTTGAAAAGGAAAGAGAAGAGGCGTTTGAGGAGGACTTGTTTTGCCCCGGGCATTTTGCTGCTTTGCTTGGGGAGGGAAGAAATATTACATTAAAAATAGGGGAAAGCGCAGCCGAAAAATTAGAAAAAGGGTTTGAAAATTCCGGCGCTATAAATAAAAAATACCTAGAGCCTGAGAAAGCAAGCGCGAGAATGGAATTGATTGTAAAAAAATTCAAAGAGCATGCCGGTGTTGCGGATGCAAAAATGCAAAGGCTTGCAAGGGCGGCAGATGCTTTTATCGCGAAGGATGGGGGGCAGTATTATGTTGTAGCAGGATACCCTTATTTTGGGGAGTGGGGCAGGGACACAATGATTTCTTTGCCTGGGCTTTGCATATATTCTGGCAGGATAAATATTGCAAAAAACATATTGCGCAGGTGGGTTTCATTTTTAAAAAACGGGCATCTTCCAAATAGAATTGAAAATGGAGAGGGAATTTACGAATCTGCGGACGGCTTTTTGTGGATGCTCTGGTGCATAGGCGAGCTTGAGAGGGAAGGGGGGCTTGATGATGCCATATTGCGGGAATGGTGGGCAGGCATCAAAGGCGCGCTTGCCTCCTGGATTGGCTCCAATAAATTTGTGGAGGTGGAGGGGGACGGGCTTGTTAGCTTGAAGGGGGAGAGGCTCACGTGGATGGATGCGCAAATTGAGGGCAAGGCGGTTACCCCGCGCGCGGGAAAAAGGATTGAAATAAACGCCCTATGGTGCTATGGGCTAAATAATTGCGCCAGATGGGCAAAGAGAATGGGGGATGAGAAATTTTCAAAAAAACTTTTAGAATTGGCAAAAAAGGCATCCTCAAGCATGGGCAAATTTTATTATGCAAAAGAAAAATATTTTTATGATGCAATAGAGCCTTTTGATAAAAGTTTTCGCCCGAATCAAGTTTGGGCTTGCGCTTTGCAGGGGATAGGCATCACAAAGGCGCAGGCAAAAAACGCGATTGAAAATATTGAAAAAAAGCTTGTTGTGGGCGGGGAGGGATTGCGCACCCTGCAAATTGATGATAAAAGATATGCTGAGAGGTATTGCGGCAATATGCGCGAGAGGGATATCGCATACCATCAGGGAGCAATATGGCCATGGCTTGCAGGCGCTTATGTGCAGGGGGCCCTAAATGCGGGAGTTGACGCAAAGCATCTGCATGATGCATTGCTTGAGCCTTTTTTGAATGTAAGAGGAGGGGACGCCATATCCGTTTGCGAGGTTTATGATGATGCAACGCATAATGGGGGCGGGTGCCCTGCGCAGGCGTGGAGCGTTGCAGAAGTGCTGCGCGCCTTTGCGCTTGTTGAGAGGGAAATGCAGGGAATTTTGCCTATTGTTGCGGCAGGGAATTCCAAACGGCGGGAAATATAGGCGCACATTGCTTTCTGCAAAGGGCTTTGGTATATAAAATTGAGCATCGAATATTTGATGGTGTGGTGTAATGAGAAGGGTTGACTTGCTTTTGTTTGTATCTTGTTTCGTGCTTCTTATCATTATTGCCGCCGCGCTTGTGCACAAAGAAGGGGAATACGCAAGAGAGAGGCGCGGGGATGTTGTGCACCTTGATTTTATGCATGCGAATTGGTGCGGATATTGCATAAATACAAGGGCTGATGTTGAGGCAATTGCAAAAGAAATACCGGGAGTTAGCATCAGTGTTTGGGATGAGGCGTTGCGTGAGGAGGATGAGGCAACTGGTGAAATATATTTAAAATTTAAGCAGGAAGGGCTTTTCGGAGGGTTTCCAACCCTTGTGGCAAGCGGCAAGAAGGGGAGGGAAATGCTTGTAGGAAAAAGGGAAAAGCAGGAAGTAAAAGAGTGGGTTTGCTCCAAGTTTGAGAAAATGCCAAAGGAATGTGAAGGTTAGGGAAAATGGATATTCAAAAAATAATTTCAAGCGTCAGGGAAACTGTTGCCTCCGGCTATTATGAGAGGCTTGCGCCCGAGAGGCGGGAGAGAAAATCCCTTTGCGAGCGAATAGAGAGAATGGGGGTGGAGGGCTCTTTGCCTGTTGTTGCAGAAATTGCGACCGCGCACTCGGACGGGCTGTTTTTGCCAAGCAGGCGCGCAGCCTCAAAGCTGATTGATGCAATTGGCGGCAGGAAAGATATTTGCGCCCTTGACTTGTGGGTAGAGCCAAAGCTTCATGCAGGGGATTTGAGATGGCTTTCAAAAGAGAGCGAAATTCCCCTTATTTCAAAGGATTGGATTATTGACACCCGCCAAATTGTCGGCGGAGACGCGGTGTTGCTGGATATTTCGCTTCTTGGAATAGTGAATGCTGATTTGCATGAGATGATAGAGGTTTCCCATGACCTGGATTTGGAGGCGGTTGTGCAAATACGCACGGACGAGGAGCTTGTGGAGGCAAAAAGAAGCGAGGCGGACGTTATTATGATAAACAATTTTGGAAATAATGGAATGGCGGATGTCTCTGTTACCCTTAATGCGCTTTTGAAAAATAAAACCGGCAGGCCTGTTATTTCCGCCTTCGGGGTAAAGGCTCCGGCGCAGGTGCGCTCCCTCCTTATTGCCGGGGCTAATGCGATTGAGATGCCTGCCTCGCAGGTATGCTCTCCCTTCTTTGAAGCCGAGCTTTTGAAATTAAGGGACGCCATACATGGAAAAGAGCCTGAAAAATTGGAGCAGCAGGGAAAAATAGCAGAATAAGGCTAAATTAAGCCTTTTGAAAAAGTTTTTCACTCCCGTGCCTAACCCTCATGGGTGTGCCAAAGCCTTCTTTTTTGGTTTAAAAGCTCTTTTGAAACTGCCAAAAGCTGTGTTGAGAGCCGCAATCCCTCATCAGGGGAGAGGCGCATTGCGACTTTTCCGGTAGTATTTAGAATTCTCAGGGTAATTATGCCGTCGCGGGGAAAGCCGTTTACATTTTGCGCGTCATCCCTCTCAAGCCTTACTATTGTGCGGTGCTGCTCGCCTTTCTCGTCTTTCCACCAATGCACCAATTCATCCTCTATTAGCATATTATCCCTATAGAGGGAAATAGAGTTTTGGTGCTATAAATGGCTTTGCAGAGGGTAATTTTCCGTGAAAAAAAGAAAATAAAAAGAAAAAAGGGCGTATGGGATTATTCCTCTTCCTCGTCGTCCCAATCTTCGTCAGGTTCGTCTTCGCCCTCGTCCTCGTCGCCGTCATCGTCCATATTGAATATTTTCTCTTGCCAAATCATTGTATCACCTGATTGTAAATATTTACTCCTCTTCCTCGTCGTCCCAATCCTCGTCAAAATCCTCGTCATCCTCGTCACCATATGATTCGTCGGAATCATCGTCCATTTTGATGAAATTGTCCCAATTCATATGCATCACCAATCAGAGCATTTCGCAACAATTAGTGGCAAATAAGTATATAAACACATCGCTTCCGCCCCCGAAAGGGCTTAGGGCAAAAAGACAGGTTTAATAGGATAAAATGAGAGAATAATATGGGTGAGCGATGTGAAATTTAGCCCTCCGGTAGATGTAGGGGACAGGCTTGAGCTGGAAATAGAAAATGTTGCCCCGAACGGGAATGGAATAGCAAAAATTGATGATTTTGTGATATTTGTGCCAAAGGCAAAGGCAGGAAGCAAAATAAAAGTGATAATTGAGAGATGCGCGCGCACCTTTGCGCACGCGAGAAGAATAGAGTAAGCGGAAAAAAACTCCTGCAAAAAACAAAATAAGGGCGCAAGGCGCTAAAAAACCCCGGCACGGGGAGAAAATAAGCGGTACGGGAAAAATGTTGCAAATGGAGATAGCAGAAAAATGAGAAAAATAAACTAGCATAATGAGGAAATTTTAATGTGCGGAATTATTGGTTATATTGGCAAAAAAAAGGCGTCAGAGCTAATTTTATCAGGGCTTAAAAAAATAGAATACCGGGGATACGACTCTGCGGGAATTGCTGTGATGGGAAAAGACGGCATCAAAATAATTAAGGGAGAGGGAAAATTGCGCGAAATAGATGAAAAAAAGAATTTTCTTGCCTTGGAGGGGGATATTGGAATAGGGCACACCCGCTGGGCGACTCACGGGCCCCCTTGCGAGAGAAACGCGCACCCCCACACAGATGCAAAAGGAGAGGTTGCGATAGTGCATAATGGAATAATTGAGAATTTCTCCAAATTAAAAGACGAGCTGATTCAACAGGGAGTAAAATTTGAAACAGACACAGACACAGAAGTAATAGCCCACCTTATCTCAAAAAGCATTTCAAAAAGCAAGGATATTGAAGAGGGGATAAGGGAGGCAATATTGCGCCTTGAGGGCGCATACGCGCTTGGCATTATTGTAAAAGGCGTAAGAAAACTTTTTGTTGCAAGAAAAAACGCGCCCCTTGTAATAGGCAGAGGGGAAGGGGAGATGTTTTTTGCCTCAGACATTACAGCATTGCTTGAATACACCAAAAAAATGATTTTATTGGAAGACGGGGATTTTGCATCCCTTGATGAGGGCGGATGCACAATTTATCGCATCGGTGACGGGCAGTCTGTGAGGCGGGAGCAGATAGAAGTAACATGGACCGCGCAGATGGCGCAAAAAGAGGGGCATGCCCACTTTATGCTAAAGGAAATAATGCAGCAGCCCCAGGCGCTTTCCGCCGCGCTTAGCGCTGACGTGAAAGATGCTGTTTCTCTTTTGAAAAATTCCGAAAATTTGGCGATAATAGGCTGCGGCACTTCATATTATGCGGCGCTTGTGTTTGAGTATTTGATGCATAAGCAGGGAAAAGGCGCAAGCTCTTACATTGCATCAGAATTTAATTCATGGAAAATCGGAAATGAGGACTTAATTGTTGCCATTTCGCAATCCGGGGAGACGGCGGATACTTTGGCGGCGCTAAAGGATGCCAAAAATAAGGGGGCAAAAATAATTGTGATTACAAATGTGATGGGCTCCAGCATCACGCGCGTTGCGGACGTTAGCATAATGATTGGCGTGGGCCCGGAAATTGGCGTGCTGGCAACAAAAAGCTTTTTGGGGCAGTTGGCAGTATTGTATAAGCTTGCATACACACTCTCCTCAAATGAGAAAATGCTTGAAAAATTATTTGAAGCTCCTGCAAAAGTTGGGGAAATATTGCGCACTTCAAAAGAGAATGTGCAAAACCTCTCGGATGAGCTTGTCAAATTAAGGGACTTTTTCTTTATTTCGCGCGGCATAGGCTACCCTTGCGCGCTGGAAGGGGCTTTGAAATTAAAAGAGGTTACTTATTTGCATGCAGAGAGCTACCCTGCAGGAGAATTAAAGCATGGGCCTATTTCATTGCTTGAGGAAAATGTGGCAGTATTTGCGATTGCTCCTTTGGGCAGCACTTCTGCCAAAATGGGAGGAAGCATACAGGAATGCAAGGCGCGAAATGCCAAAGTAATTGTAATGTCAGATGATGAGGCATTGCTAAAAGAGGGTGCGCTTACATTGAGGATGCCATCAGTGCCTGAGGAGTTAGTGCCTCTTTACTATATTGTGCCTTTGCAAATGTTATCCTATTTTATGGCTGTGAAAATGCAAAAAGACCCTGACCAGCCGAGAAATTTAGCGAAAAGCGTTACTGTTGAATAAGCCCTTCTTTTTCCTTAAGAATACCAATATTAAAGTTGCCCTCATCTTTTTTCCTATAGGAGGGGGTATTTATGGCAAGCATAAGAAAAGAAATTCTTGTTGGCGGAAATTCTCATCATGTTAGCGTAGATTCGTCGCTGGATTTGGAAGGTGTGGAAATAACCGGAATTTGCCCGCAAAGCGGCAAATTGGTGCATATTTGCCTCTCGCCGCTGCTAAAGTCGCCTGAAGGGCCGCAGATACCCTCGGACATAACAGATAATGCGCCAACGCCCTCCATGGATATGTTTAGCGCGGATTTTGCCTCAGGAGTGCAGGAAGAGGCAAAAAAAGATGAGGAAATTTCGCAGGGGCAAATGCCTTTGGGAGAAGCGGCGGAGGAGACGCCGGAATCGCAAAAGCGCAGAAGGGAAGAGGAAGATGAGGCAATAAACGACATTTTTTCCTAAAATTTATTTTTTTATTTTATGAAAGGCAAATGCTTATTCTTATAAAGGGCGCAAGAGTGCTTTTTTGCGATGTATGATGAGCTTTGGGGATATTTTTTAGCATCCCTTATATCGATAGTGATTATAATCAACCCTTTCTCCACGGTAGGAGTTTTCCTCTCCCTCACCAAAGGCGAGAGAAGGCAGGAGAGGCACAGAATAGCGTTTTTGTCAAGCTTGGTCGCTTTTTGCATACTTTTCTTTTTTGCGCTTACCGGGTTTTGGATATTTCAGGTATATTCGATTACAATAGATTCTTTTAGGATTGCCGGAGGGATAGCGTTGCTTGCGCTTGGGCTTAACATGCTGTTTCCAAAGGATGAGGAGCATCCGCATGCCCACCATGACCAGGTGTATATAGTGCCTCTTGCGATTCCCATGGCATCCGGCCCCGGCGCAATTACCGCGACAATTGTTTTGGCAGGAAACGCCTTTGACTTGTGGCACCAGTTTATGCTTTGGATTGCCCTGTTTTTGGGATGCGCGTTTAATTATGTTGTATTGCGCTTTTCTGAAAATATTGACAGGCTATTGGGCAAGGAGGGAATAGGGGCAATGATAAGGATAATGGGGCTTTTGATTGCGTCCTTGGGAGTGGAATTTGTAATTACCGGATTGAGAGCCGCCTTTCCCATACTTCTCGGGATTAATTAGGTGCTTTATTTGAAAATTTATTTTTGGCAGGACAAAATTTCCAACATGCTTGCGAAAAATAGCAAGGAGATGGCGCTTGCGTGGAAAGCCATGAATTTAAGCGGGTATATTTCATTATTTTTCTGGCTTGTGAGCGCCTGCTTGCTGCTTATTGCTAATGTTTTTCCAAATATCCTGATTCAGCAGGATTCGCATGCGAGCCCTGTGTTTTTTGTGAGGGCGCTGGGGGTTGAGTTTGCAAAAGGCATGCCTGACGCGCTTATTTATTCTTTTTTCGGGCAGGCAGATGTTTTGAGCAATTATATTGCAAACATGCCTGATTTGGCGGTTTGGGCGGTTTTATTGGCTAATTTGTTTTTTATGGCGTATTCGCTTTGCTCCGCTTATCTTGCTTATAGATTCAGGGAATATTTGTGGGCGGCCGCGATAATATTTTTGAGCGTGCTTTCCATATTTTACAGGTATTTCAAGGCAAAAGAATTTAACGCGCAAAAAAGGGATAAGGATTACATATAATCCGAGAGCCCCACCTGCTTTTTCTTCTCGTTTACAAATATTGAGTCAATGTCTTTTTGTATAAGCTCAAGGCGCTGCTTCAAATAGATGGGCAAATCATACCTCTGCGCCAAATCGCGCGAGGGCTGAAGATATTTCTCAATTCCCCCTTTGTAAATTGTAAGCAAAAGCTTCCCATTGCAGCGGGTGCATTTTCCCACTAACGGCACGCGCCGAAATTTTGCGTTGCAGTCGGTGCAGCGAAACATCTGGCGGGAGAATGAGCGAAGGTTGCCATACATATCAGGCAAGAAATGGGAAAGCAATACTCTTTTCGCCGCATCCGCCGAATCCACGGCGCGAATCTTGTCCTCAAGGGCAAATTCTGCCGCTACTTTTGATGACATTTTTTTCTCAAGCGCCACATACGCGGTTTTTTTCGGCCCGTCCTCCATGTCGGATACAGAATGAGTATAATGCAAATTTTCATATTGCGCGGGCTTGTTTAGCAAATCCTTCACGGTGGGGATGCTTATTTCAGAAGGCATGGTGAAATTGGCTGTTGCCTCGTAAAATGAGAGAGAGTATGAATTTACAGTTTCCATGCTGTGCGCCTCATCATCAATTTCAGTGGGGTCAAGGCGCGTGGTCAGCACAAGGGGCGCGTCCATGGTGCCCCCCCGCGAGGCGGGAAGAAATTTTCGCGAGAAATTTATGAGCGCGTCCATAAGAAGAATGAGGCAATCCTCGTCCCCGTCGCACTGGTGCGCGACTATTCCGTTTGCAATCAGGGTGTGGTGCTCTTTTACGGTAAGGGAATAGACTGGCTCTGATTTTAGGAATTTCTTTTCAGAAATTTTCTCAAAATAAGCATAATTTGTTTTGCCTGAAAGCCGGATTTCCTTTCTGCTTTGCCATTTTTGCAAAAGCTTTTCCGCCTTTCTCTGCTTCCAGCCCGCAAACCCTATTTCGCGTATGAATTTTCCGGCATCAAATGAGTATATCCGCACTTTGTGCAAAATTGCGTGTTTTGGATGCCTGTCGTCTTTTTCTGAAAAAGAATGCCTGATTCCAAAGCGCATCAGCAGAAAAGACGCCCCGTCTATGAGCTGTTTGCTCACAGAACTAAGATTTACTTCAAGGGTGCTGTGATGAGATACCGAACCGTCCCCCAAAAACAAGCCAGACATAAGGGCGCGCACTTTCTCTTTCGGGAGGGAGAGTACAAACGCTGGAATTGCTTTCTCGCGCGCATTTTTTCCTGCCCCAAGAGATGTGAAAAAATCATGAATTATTCTTGAGCATATGGTTGCGCCTTCCTTGCCCAAGTACGGCTTTATTCCAAAAACCTTTTCTATTTTATCTGAAATAAGTTTTTGAACCTCCGGGTTGGAAGCGGCAAATCCGACTTGGTAATTTGTTTTTTCCCCCTTGCCTATTCTTGCGTGGCCTTCTGCCAAGTATATGCCCAGCAAAAAGAGAAAATCGTTGCCGCATGCTATTGCATAAGGCAATTTCACATCGTCTCGCTTGGCGCTTATCTTGCAATTTCGCAGCTCGCGCTCAGGGACAAACTCTTTGGCAATATACAGGGGATAGGAGCGGCGGTATATGAAATTGGTAAGTTGCTTATATCCAATGCCGAATTTTTTCGCTATTTTTCCCTTATTTTTGCCTGAAAAGATATCCTTATTTATGCTTACCATTATATTTTGCGAATAGTGCGGCAATGCGAATTCTTGGATGTCTTTTTCCTTCACAACTATTTTTTCCGGGATAAGGGCTTCCTCAAGCTCTTGCGCGCTTTTCTTTGAGTTTCGGGTGGGGAACGGGTGATCCGCGGTTACGCTTATTTTCCTCCCGGATTTTGTTTTGAGCTCAAGCAATTTTTGCGCAGAATGCTTTGAAACGTGGGTGATTTTCGCGATTTCAAATTTTTTGGTTTTTTTGCTGTATGCAAGTGTTTTTATCCCACTTGCCTTTGAATAAACAGTTCCGAAATCATCTCTTTGCGGCTTATTCAGGTTATTTTCCACAATCTCTTTCAAGCTGGCAAGAGACCAGCTCCCGTTTTTAAGTATCGGGACTTTGGTATCCCCTGAAAAACAGTTTCTTCTTTTGGCGCAATGAAAATAAGGGTGAGCGAATCCCACGCGCGCATCAGTGAAGCCTATTATGCGCGAGAGCACCCCTGCGGAAGTGTGGGGCGAGAGCCCGACTGTTAGCTGCCCCGCCAATTCTGCCGAAGTTTTCAAATTATAATACGGGCGCATCTGATATATTTCAACAAGCATCTCATCTATGTATTTTGAGACGGAGAGAAAATGCTCTGCACATTCTGCCGAGAGTATTACATCCTGCACTTTTAGGGAAAGCTCCTGCGTATCTGAGCGCAGGGATTTTCCGTTAACATCATGAGTGTAGCCAAGCTGCACAAGCTTTTTGCAAGGCACTTTTATTTGCGCGGGAGTGAAGTGGGTTAGCACCATGTCGGTCATGTCAACCCTGCAGGTGGCATCCCTGAATATGGTTAGCCCGTGCTTTGCGCGGATAAACCCTTTGTCTATAAGCTCAGGCATTTTGTAGGCGGAAATCATGCCCTGCACACCTTTAATTTCAGGCAATGACTGCGTGTTAAGGCGCTTTTTAGCCAAATCAACAGCGCGCACCAAATTTAGCGGGCGCCTCTCATAATAGCGCACCCGCCCGTTGCACACAGGGCACCTCTCCTCGCTTGAGGAGCGCCCGCATTGCGAGCATGCCGGAAGCCAGAGGCATTCGCCTCCGCAATAAGAGCAGGTGAGAGAGTGGCTTAATTTATTGCATTGCTTGCATTTTAGGCGTGCAATTTCTACCTCAACGCCGCGCCCCTCGCGCGCCTCATCTGATTTCATTTTGCTGTATTGGCGTATTATCTGCCTGGATTTATTCATAAAGCCCACTGGAAATAGCACATGCACTGGAGGGGACATTTCCCTTTTCTTTGCTTTCTCGGGCCTTCCCATCCTTGAGCCCAAATACACAGGCGCCTTTGCCATTATGCTTATTCCCGAGAGGTTTTGCAAATTCTGCAAAACAGTTTTTTTCTCGTCAAATATTTCCCCGAAGCGGGAAATAGAGAGCGATTTTTTCCCCTCGTCCAGAATGCCTAATGAGCAAAGAAGGGAATATGCATCATCTTGCGAGAAATGAATTTCTCCATCGCGCAAAGTATGGGGAATGCAAAGAATTTCAAGAATTTCTTTTTGCGGCGCGTTTTTTATTGAAAAGGATTTTAGGGAAAACCAGTCAAACTCGCATTTCCCCCCGGCAAGCCAGCTGGCAAGAGAGGAGAGCTGCGCGCAGGAAATATCATGCCAGAAATAAGTGAATTGCGGATGAAGGGGAAGGGAATGCTTTTTTGCAAATTCAAATGCGGCTTTTGCATTCATTTTTTTCTGGAATTTTGCCTGCTTTGCGCTTGCCATCTGCTCCCACCACTCCTCCACTATTCCGGAAGGGAGAAGCGGATGGTTGGATTTTAGAAAATCGCCATAAGAGATAAGCATATCGCCTAAGAAAAGAATTTGCTCAACTTGGGATTGAATCTCTTTTGCCTGCGCAGAGGTTTGCACGTTTAGCACGTCTCCGTTTTTTAGCCTTACAACAGGGCCGAGAATGGAATCGCAGGGGGATACTACCGTGCCTTTTCCTGGGCGCTCAAGCTTTAGCTGGGTGCCTATTGCCGCAAAAGAGTCAAGGATATACATGGTGGCTGGGTGTATTGCTTTTGCGGCTATCCCCGTGCAGCGGGTGCGCCCGTATCTTAAGCGAAATCCGCCGGGCATCATTGAATATGAGAATATGGGCCTTCCTGCAACAAGCTCTGAGAGAAACCGGTTGTCTGCCTTTAATTCGAATGTGCCGCCGGAGCCTTTTTTCACCACTTTTAAATTTGCTTCCAAAAATTTCCAGTCCAAGTCTATTTTTGAGGTGTATTTTAGCACTTTTGACGCCTTTTGCGCTATTCCCTCGCAGATAACAAGGGCTATTCCCCCCCTCACCCGGTTTGTCTGCATCCTTGGCAAATCCCGAAACACAGAGACTTCTATTTTCTCTGTCGGCTCGCCCGAGACGCAGACGGGGCAGTTTCGCACTATATGCTTTATTTCCTCATCTGTGGGTTTGTATTGCAAATGCGCGCACCGGTCGTTGTATAAATTTATTTCCTCAACATAGCGCTCAATCTCCGTCTCTGTTGGGCGGTATTTTCCAATTGAGAAGAATTTTCTTGCAACATCTGCCAATACTACGGATTGCGCGGCTACGGTGCCGCCTGCGGAGCGAATGGGCCCTGCAAAAGAAATTTCCAGATATGAGGTGCCATCAGGGTTTCCGTCCTGCGGGCGCCCGGAGGAGGGGGAGCGTATTGTAACTGATGCGATTCCTTCTGTGGGGGCAACAAGCACCCCTTCTGTCAATATGGAAACAGCTGTGCGCACACCCTGGTCTATGAGCTTTTCCTTCTCCCCCTTTATCAATTCCCCTTTGAGTATTTTGATAAGTATTTCTTTTGCAACAATATCTCGTGTTTTTCCCTGCCTCTCAAGCTCATGAATTTGGTTTGCCACTCCCGGCGGCCCCACAAGCCCTTCCACCCGCGCGGCAACGTCTTCTGCCGGCTTTATTTCAACAAACCTCTCAGGGTCAAGCCCCTGCGCGCGGGCGTGCGTTGCCATGTCATATGCAATATCAAGCCCTTCTTTTAGGGAAGAGAAATATTTTTCCATTTCCCCGGATGCTTTTTGCGCCTTTTTCTCCTGCGGCAGGCTTGAGATTGAATTTTTTATTTTTTTTGCTATTTCGCCTATTTCTTTTTCTGCAAGAATCCCTTTGCCTTTTTCGCCTGCAACGGCGCCTTTTTCGTTTTTTTCTGAATCGCTCATACTGAATCCTCCAGAAATTTCAGGTGTGATATCTGGTCTGTCTTAAGCTCAAGCACAGGAGTTATTGCGGGGGAGGGGATATGCCCCATCCTTGCCTGAAAGTCTGTCCTGTCCTGAAAAGTGCCTGAGTTTATGATGCGCGTGCCCCTATATGCCGCGGATGCGTTTTTGTGCACATGCCCCATATGCACCACATCCGGCTCCTGCGAGATGACAAGAAAGTCGCGCAATTCAGGCACTATCAAATTTTCACCGTATATTGGAGAGAGGTGCCTGCGCTTTAATATTTCCACCATAGGGCCTTCCGGCTTTGCATATGAGAGCCCCCCTATGTTTGCGATTACCGAGTCAAGGGAAGTGCCATGATACACAAGATGGTTTAGCCCCTCTATTTGAAGGGTTGAGGGAGAGCCTATTTTTTTCACGTCGCTTTTTATCAAATCCATAGGGATATAAGGCTGGGGCTCTCCGCGGCGCACCGCATCGTGGTTGCCTGGGCCGGCAATAACTTCTATATAATCCGGAAGCATGCTTACAACCTCGTCAAAGAGGGCGTATTGCTTGTAAATGTCTGTTATTGTAAGCTCATCCTCCTGCGAAGGGTATACTCCTATCCCGTCCACTATATCCCCCGCTATTATAAGGTATTTTACCTTGCCTGCCAAATCGCTTTTTCCCTCTTCTCCCTTTAGCCAGCGCAAAAAGCGGCGGAAAGGGCGCTCAAGAAAATACCGGCTCCCCAAATGAATATCTGAAATATAAGCTATTGCAAGGTCGCTCTCGACTTTTGGCTTCTCGCGCATAACAGGCAAATCCGGCCATGTGATGTTTTTTGCTATGAAAAAATTCTGCCCTGCGCGCCCGTCAAATGCTATCACGTCGTCATTTATTATTTTCTTTGCCTGGTCAAAGCATTTTTCCTTCTCCGAAATTAGCACTTTTGCGTGGGCATATTCATCCTCAACTTCAAGCCAGATGTTTCCTTTTGAAGTTATTTTCTTCTCGGAAACGATTGCTATTATTCTTGCGTCCACCCCAGAATTTTTTGCAAGCTGGTCAAGGCGCAGTATCGGAAGGTTGCAAACCCTCTCTTTGAGAATTTTTCCCTCCTGCCTGTACCTGTCTCTAAAATAGGCGACAAAATCCTCCACAGAGCCAACGCATTTTGACTGGCCTGATACGTCGTATTGGGAATTTATTTTCAAGTCCGGAGAATAATCCTTTGCAGTCGGCTTAAATATTGGGGCGCGCGAGACCTCTATTATATGGGAGGGCTTTTCCTTTTTTTCATGCTCTTTTATTTGGCTGCACGTAATTGTTTCCTCTTGCTCTTTTTTTGCATGTGAGGAAGGTTGGAGCGCCGATTTTTCTTTTAATGATATAGAGCTTTTGCCCCCTATTTGCGACGGAGAGCTTCCTTCTCCCCTTTGCTCTTTTTCGCTTATTATTATTTTTGGGGAAGGCGAGAGATGCTTTTGCACTTCCTCAAGCGAGAGTATTGGAGAGGTGGATGCAAGAAGAGAGCGCATTTGCCCCTGTGTTAGATTGGCGGTTTTGAGAAACAGGTAGGCGCCCTCTGAGAGGCGCACGCTTGCCGAATACAGCTTTTGTATGTCCTCTTCCATATCCTCCCGTAGTAGTTATGGCAGCTGAAGCTTCAAAAAGAATTGGGAGGGGCTGTTTTTCCAAAAAACAGGAGCAAAAGAATTAATGCCCGAAAAAGCCGTCCTGTGCCCGCGAGGGATTGGCTAAAGCCGGAAGGCATTTATTCTGATTGGATAGATTCAAGCCCTGATAAGATTGTCCATACCTGAGTGCGCGCATGCATCGGCATGTTGATGTCCTCGGAGATTTGCACCAGCGCCTGCACGGCAGAGGAAACGCGGGTTGACACCTCGTCGTCCATTTTTAGCGAATTCTTCGCGTCTCCCACCACTTTTCTTATGTTTTTTGGAATTGAGTTGTCCTCAAGCAATAAATCCATAAGTTCCAATATTTCTTTTATTCTCTCTTCAGGCATATGGTACCACCTCTGGCGGTAGCTAAAATGTTTTTTATAAGAAGCTATTGTTAATATTTATTTATAAAGCAAATGGGCTTGCAAAAAATTAAATAAAACGGATGCCCAACTTGTTGGGCAGTTTTTGCCCAAAGGGCAAAACCGAGGGACAGGCGGATAAAACCAAGAGGTTATACTTAGGGGGTGGAACCCTCAGGGGGACAAAGATTATGCTAGTGTTCCCCATATGGGCAAAATAGTGAAATGCTGCTTGTGCAAAAATATAGGGGGTGAAACCCTTAGGGGGACAGCTGAGACGCTGGTGTTCCCCATATGGGAACGGGCCCGATGGGATTTGAACCCACGACCTTCAGCTTCCTTCCCTTGAGGCTACCATGCCTCCCGCCTGTCGAAGGGCGGCAAGTTTTCTTTTTTGGCAACCTACATTTTTTCTTTTTTGAAAAGAAAAAAGGCGGTTAGAAGGCTGTCGCTCTATCCAAGCTGAGCTACGGGCCCGCGTATAAATATTGATGGGCGCGAGAATATAAAATATAAGGATTTGAAAAAGCCCATACGATTGCTTTTATTTGTTAAGGTTATCTCTTTTTTATGCCAATAATGGTAAGAAAGGCGGACGGCTCTTCCGAGCCGCTTGATTTTAACAAAATAAAGAGGGCTTTGAGGCGCGCGGGTGCATCCGGTGCGCTTTGCGACGAGGTTGTGGAATCTTTGCATGAGGAGATGATAGAGGGAATAAGCACAAAAAAAATATACAAGCTTGCATTCATGAAACTAAGGGAATTCAAGCCTGGCGCGGCGGCGCGCTTTGGGCTAAAAAGCTCTCTTTTTAAATTCGGGCCCGAAGGATACCCTTTTGAGACATTTATGGGGGCGCTTTTGCGCGGGCGGGGCTATGAGACGCAGGTAAGGCAGATTGTGCAGGGAAAATGCATAAGCCATGAAATAGACGTGGTTGCGACCAGAGCGAAAATCGAGGGGCATGAGCGCACAAAAAGCATAATAGAGTGCAAATTTCACAATTCGCCGAGCATACGCTGCTCAATACAATCCGCGCTTTATTCGTGGGCGCGCTTTTTGGATATTAGGGAAAGAGACACCGGCATTGACTCGTGCTGGCTTGCCACAAACACAAAGTTTTCCTCGGATGTGATACGGTATGCAGACTGTGTGGGGCTAAAATTGCTTGGCTGGTCTTTCCCCCGCCATGAGAGCATACAGGTAAGGATAGAGGAAAATAAATTATACCCTATTACCGTGATACCAAAAATAAACAAGCATGAATTTTATGCATTGCATGAGGCAGGAGTTATTACTTTAAAGGATTTGATTGCCTGCCCGATTGATGAGCTAAAAAAATTCGGCTTGCGCGAAAATAAAATCGAGCGGCTAAAAGAGAAAGCGCGCGAAATTATGGCAAGAAAATAAAAAATAACTTTTTTTGGAAAATAAGCCGGGGCAGGAAAGCCTGCAAAAAAGAGAAAAATTTAATCCAGCTTTGCAAGCCTCAATGTAAGCGCGTTTAGCACCACAGATACGGACGAAAATGCCATCGCGCCACCGGCAAACATAGGTGAGAGAAGGATTCCGTAAAATGGAAATAGTACCCCTGCCGCTACCGGTATGCCAAATATATTGTAAATCAAAGCCCAGAAGAAATTCTGCCTGATTTTTGATATTGTGGCGCGCCCGAGCTTTATTGCGCGCGCAACATCCATAATGTCGGATTTTACAAGCACAACATCCCCGCTCTCTACCGCTATGTCGCTGCCGGAGCCCATCGCTATTCCCAAATCAGAGCGCGCGAGGGCGGGCGCGTCATTTATTCCGTCCCCCACCATTGCCACTTTTTTGCCTTTTTTCATCAATTTTGAAATCTGCTCCTCTTTATCCTGTGGAAGCACCTGCGAAATTACATTTTTTATTCCTGCCTGGCGTGCTATGGCTTTTGCAACTTCCTCATGGTCGCCTGTGAGCATCCATACCTCAAGCCCCAGGCGGCGCAGGAGCTTTACAGCATCCTTTGAAGTGGGCTTTAGCGTGTCTGCAACCGCGATTATGCCAAGCGCCTCTTTTCCTTTTCCAATAAGCATGGCGGTTTTTGCATCCATGGAGAGGGAATGCATTGCCTCTTTTTCATCTGCGCTTAATTTTGCCTTATTTGTTGCTGCAAGCCCCTGGTTTCCTATCCAGTATAATGAGCCGCCTATTTTTGCGCTTACCCCTTTTCCTGAAAATGACTTGAAATTTGACGCCTTTTTTATGGCTGCCCTCTTTTGTTTTGCATAATTTACTATTGCCTGCGCCAGCGGGTGCTCGGAGTGGTGCTCCACAGAGGCGCATAAAGAGAGGATGGAATTTTCAGTATGCTTTTTTGAAAATGAAATAATATCAGTTACTTTCGGCTTTCCTTCGGTGAGAGTGCCGGTTTTGTCAAGCACTATCGTGTTTATTTTGTGAGTTCCCTCAAGCGCGAGCGCATTTTTGAAAAGTATTCCCTTTGTTGCGCCTATCCCGGTTCCCACCATTATTGCGGTGGGGGTTGCAAGCCCTAATGCGCACGGGCATGCTATCACAAGAACTGATACTGCGGCTATTAGCGCGAATTCAAATGAATTTGTGCCTGCGGGGAGAATTTCCGGGAAGATGAAATGCCATGCAATAAAAGTAAGAATTGCAAGCGCTATCACTATGGGCACAAATACCGCGCTAACCTCATCCGCAAAGCGCTGTATAGGCGCGCGGCTTCCCTGCGCCTCCTCTACAAGCTTTACTATTTGCGAAAGTGTTGTGTCTGCGCCTATTTTCATTGCTTTTACTTTTATTGAGCCGTTAATGTTTTGCGTGGCGCCGAATACTTTGTCTTTTGCTTTTTTGAGAACAGGCATGCTCTCGCCGGTTAGCATTGACTCGTCAACTGATGAGCTTCCCCCCACCACTACTCCGTCTGTCGGTATTTTCTCCCCGGGGCGCACATGCATTATGTCGCCGACTTTTATTTCGGATGCGGGGATGCTTACTTCTTTGCCGTTTCTTATTATGTTTGCCTTTTTTGGAGCCAAATCAAGCAATTTTCTTATCGCGTCAGATGCTTTTCCTTTTGCAATCGCTTCCAAATATTTTCCAAGTATCACCAAGGTGATAAGGGTTGCGCTTACCTCAAAGTATTGCTCATGAAAGATGCCAAAAAGAGAAGGGATGGAATACACAAATGCCGTTGTTGTGCCGAGGGCGATGAGAGTGTCCATCGAGGCGCTGCCGTTTCTTGCGGCTGAAATTGCGCCCTCATAAAATTGCTTTCCCACATAAAATTGGGCAATTGAGGCGAATATGAATAAAATAGGAAGCCGGAATGGAAAATCCATAAATACCATGGAAATAAGCATTGCAGGCACAGATATTGCAATCCCTACAATAAGCTTTTTCTTTAAAGAGGAAATTTCTTTTTTCCTGTTTTCCTTTTCCATGTCGCCGGATAATGATGCTTGTGATGCAGAGTAGCCCAATGATTTTATTTTTTCAATTATTTTTTTCTCATCCGCATTTTTCTCATTATACTCAATGTGCGCCTTTGAGGATGCGTAATTTACACTGGCCGCGCTTATGCCTTCCTGCTTTTGCAGGCCCTTGGCAATAAGGCTTGCGCAGGAGGCGCAATGCATTCCCTCAATAGATAAATCAAGCTTTTTCATTTTTTGCACCTTTTTTATAAATTTTATACCGCATGCTTTGTTAATAATTCAGTTGCTTCTTATCCTCCGCTGCCGCAGATTCTGCCCTTCAATTGCCTCTTCTTAACCACCACAGCCGCATCCGCTCCCGCAGCTTCCGCCTAATCCTTCAGGAAGTGGGGGAAGAGAGCCATCAGCGCTTTGCTGCGCCTGCGCAGGGGAGGAGGATGCCCCTTGCGTAGAGGCAGCCCCTTTTGGATTCACTACAATTTTGCCGTCTCCCATTCCCATATTGCACCCTGTGCGATATTCTCCTGGCTTGTCTGCAACAAACTCTACAAACGGGGTGTTTGGCACATAAGCCTTTATCCCCAAATTATAGATATTAAATGTTGTCATGCATCCGGTGAATTTTTTCTGGTCAAACTCTATTCTTACCTTATCCCCCTCATTCACAGTTATTGTGCGGGGAGAATAATATCCGCCGGAATAGGAAAGGGTGAATGTTTTTGTTTCCCCCGAACTTGCACCTGCCCCGGATGAGCCTGAAGGCGATGCCTGCGCGGTGCCCGCATATGCAAGAGTGTTGGAGTTTGCTGCCCCTGCCGCAAGATTAATTGCGCATGCGCTTCCAGTGCAACTTTGAGCTGCCGGGTTTTGCACAAGAGAGGATGCCCCCACCCATGCAATTATTAGCAGGAGAAATGCTCCTGCGACTATTTCATTTATTTTCATAACAATTGCCTCCCTGATTCATTTCCGTGCCTTTGGCAGGAATTTTTTGATTTTGTTTTCATAGCATCAACCCAACCATACAGGCCCCGACTTGGGCCCGTATACCATAAAGAGCGAGAGCAAAAGGAAAAAGATAAGGCAGGTGCTTGCAATTGAGAGGGGCGGCTCTATTTTTGCCGCGCTTCCTATGCGCCCGTATTCTACTGTGCGCATATATGCAAGCCCTACCATCACCAAGAGGCATAAGAATTCAAACAATATCAAAAATTCTATTAGCGGGTCTGCTAAAAGCATGACAGATATCATGGCGCCCATTGTGCCCCCCATTATGCCTGCCATAAGCCCCTCTATTACTCCCATCACCCCACAGCATTTGCCTGCCCATACGCCGATTGCGCAGGAGGCAAGCATCCCTACAACACATCCCCAAAACATCCCGCTTGAGGCGCCTACCAGCGCGCCTATTAGAAAGCCGGACATCATGCCAAAAGTCATTCCCTCCATCATGCCTATTTCGCATGAAACAGGGTTTTTGTATGCGATAAAATGATACCCTACCCCCACTATCACAGCAGATGCTATCGCGCCAAGCGCCAGAAGGGGGAGAAGCGCCTTCTCAAAATTTTGAATGCTGCTCCATGCGCCCATGTAAAGGAAAAATGCAAGCATAAGCAAAAAAATTGCAGAGCCTGCGGTAAATAATATAAGCTGCCTCTCAGCCACCCATTTCGGGCTTGTGGAGAAAATATTTTTTATTGCGGAAGCCATTGTAATTTTCTCAAGCCCTGTTGAGCAGCATGAACCGGATGTCTTGCTCTCGCCTGCCTTTTGCACGGCATCATTTAACCCCCCGCTTTTGCCATCTTGCGCCCCATCCGTTTTTTCATGGGATTTGCTTTCGTTTTGGATGCCATTCTTTTTCTCGTTGATTTCATTTTGCATTATAACACCTTTAGAAAATTATGCCTTTTTTGCAGGATACCCTTCCTTTTCAAGCAAATTTGTGAAAGAGGAGAGGGCGGCCCCATCTTGCGCCTCCACCTGCGCCTCTCCGGCTTTTGCGCTTATTGATAGAAGCTTTATTCCTTTTGCATCCTGTGCAAGAAGGGAAATTATTTTCTCGCACGCAGAGCATCCCATATTTGAAATCTTTATTTTTGCTTTCATGAAAATTCACCTAAATGGCTTTGCGGGCAGGTTCTATTTTTAAATAACTGCAAAATTAGAGAAAGAATAAGGGCTTATGGAAGTTTTGTGGGGGGATTCATTGTTTAGGAATGTTTAGAAAGAGGAAAGGAGGGCTAAAACGCCTCCTTTAGGTAAATGCGGTTTATTTTGCCTTCAGGCACTTTTCTAATTAAGCCCCGCCTCTCAAGTTCAGTGAGGAGAATTGAGAGCTTTGTTTTGGAAAGCCCTGTTCTTATGCATAAGGTGTTTTGCCCTATGCCGTCCTGCTCTTTTACTTTTTGCATTATGCTTTTCTCATCCTCATTTAGCCCTTTTAAGAAGATTTCAAATTTCTCCCCACTATCCTTATCTTTGCTTAATTTGTTTATTTTTGAGGCAAGCTCTTTGTTTTTTTGGTGCAAAAGCTGGGAATCCTTTGAAATAAATGAGAGCCATACCCCAAATGCCATTATTGTTATGCTGCAAACCCATAGCAGGGCAATATACCATTCCACATTGTCTTTTAGCACAGGGCAGGTGTTGGGGTCATCCCCCTCGTGGCAGGTGTCAGGCATATACACAAGCTTTAGTGTGTTTATCTGCTCTTTTGCAACAAATCCGAGCGCAAACTGCATCAATGCCAGGAATATGAGAAAATAGCCTATAAGGCGCAAGTCCATGAATAATAGGGGGAATGGGCGGTTTAAAAGAGTTCTCCCAAATTTGCATTAAGAGAAAATGCATTTTTTAGAATTTGGCAAACCCGCTTATTTTTATTACTGCACTCTGCAAATATATCTTGCTTTTTTCGGGGCTGTGTGCTAACCTGGTATGCTTCCGCGTTCGGGACGCGGCGGTCTGAGTTCAAATCTCGGCAGCCCCATTCCCATATGGGGAACACAAGAACGTCCATTGTCCCCCTGAGGGTTTCACCCCCTATAATCTATCCCTAAAGTTTGCAACAGAGATTGCGGATCTCGGCAGCCCCAAATTTTATTTGGGGCGCCTTGCCATCAAAGGCAAGCTAAGCCCCAAAGCATCTTTCTTTCTTGCACCTGCCGTTTTGCACATTTTCACGCAAGCATGTTCGGCGCAAAGAGAAGCATCATCCCAAGCAAAAGCATTATTATCGCGCCTATGAGCTTGCACCAGCCAGCGTATTTTTGCCCAAAGTCGCTTGAGATTGCAAAAGCCGCCAAAGAGAATATTAACAAATCATCAAGCATGAAAAAGAGAGTGTAAAGAAGTATGTAGAGATAATATTCAAGCCCAGATAGGTTTGAGAGCGCAAGCACCTGCGTAAATACCGCAGGAATCGCGGCAGAGCACACGAATTCCACTGAATTTATGGCAAACGCGAGCATTATGATGCCTGCCAGTGTCGCCCAAGTCATGGGCGCTGAAACTATTTGCTGTATTGAATTCATTGTTTTCTTCTTTTCCTCAACGTCTCCCACCTTGCACTCAAGCGAACCGAAGGGGTCTTTGATAAATTCCTTGAATGAGAGTATCGCCCCGCCCAGCGCCACAAGCCCTATTACTATGGTGACAGGGCGGAAGTAGCCGATAAATAAGAATGCATTAAGCCAGGCGGTCATGAAAAGGAAATATAAAATTCCCGACGCAAGCACGAAGGAGCCGACTATAAGCCAGAGGCGTGAGCGGTCTTTTAGGGTAAGCACTATTGAGATAAGGTATACAAGCACCCACATTGCGCAGGGGTTGAAGCCGTCTATAAGCCCAAGTATTATTGCAAGCGCCGGAAGAGAATATTCTGCAACGTTTATTTTCCCTATAATAGGAAACTCAAGAACAGGGCTTGCTGAATCATCTGTTTTTTCACCGGATTTGCCATTCCCAAGCTCATCCTTTATCATCTGGCGCAATTTTTCCCCGCTGGTTTTCTCATTGTCAAACCCGATTAGATACTGCTTGTTTATGAATGTGGCAGGCACAAAAAGGCTGGTGTTGTCTATTCCGAATTTGTTGTAATACCCAAGAATCAGCTTTGCCCCCTCCTGCGTGTCTATGTCATGATAAATAAATTTTATTTGCGGAAATTCCTCTGCCAATTTTACGTTGAAAAGCTTTTGCGCGGCGCAATGCGGGCAGCTTATGCTGTGGAAAAAATGTATTGTAAGCTCTGCGTCCCCCTCGATAAAACCGGGGGCAGTGTCTGAAATTCCCGGCTGAAATAAATATACGCCCAATCCCAGAATAAGCAAAAACGCAGTTAAGTAAAGGTTGAATGGAACCGAGAGAAATGATTTTATGTCAGTTGATAAAGACATTGCCGCACCTTGGTATGGAAGCTAATGCTTTTTTTGAATTTAATAACATTTGCCCAAATTTTGAGAATTTGGCAAAAGTATATGCGCACCCGCCTATTTAAGGATAAGGATATTGCATGGCGCAGGCAAAATAATTGCAATACAGGCAAAGGCTGCTGCAAAACACAGGCAAAATGCCGGCAATGAAATTGCAGAAGCAAAAAACGATTATGCGTAACAGGCAAAAAGGGTTAAAAGGCGCGCAATATTAATGCAAAATATGGAAATTGAAATTTTGCTTCTCTTTGCCATGCTTGCCCTCTCGGCTCTTTTTAGCGCCGCTGAAGCCGCTTTGCTTACAATAAGCAGGATAAAAATAAGGAATATGCTAAAAAAACACCCAAAAGACTCTCGCATCAGCAGCCTTGTGCACCTGAAGAAAAATACGCCCCGCACAATAATGGCGATTTTGATAGGAAACAATGTTGCAAACGTGTCTGCATCGTTTTTGGCGGCTCACATTACCACGCTGTATTTTGGAAGCATATATTTGGGAGTTGCTACCGGAATTATGACGCTTGTGATACTTGTGTTTGCAGAGGTGATACCAAAAAATTATGCTACTGCGAATTCGCAGGAATTCGCGCTTGTGTGCGCAAAGCCGGTTGAATTTCTCTCAAGCGCCCTTTTTCCGATAATTTTTGTGCTTGAGAGAATATCATCCGCTTTTCCGGGAACATATTCGATTGGAGGAAGGCGGGTGTATTTTAGCGAGGAGGAGATAAGAAGCGCCATAGAGCTGGGGGTTGAGGACAAGGCGATAACAAATGAGGAGAAGGTGCTGTTTGAGAGAGTGCTGGATTTCAATGACACTTATGTGAAGGAAATAATGACTCCGGCGCGGGACGTGAAGATGATGCACTCCTCAGATATTCGGGAGGAGGCGCTTAAAAAGGCCGCGAAATTTCGCAAAAACCGCTACCCCGTAACAAATGCGCAGGGAAAAGTTGTGGGGATGATAAGCCTGAAGAAAATTATTTGCATGGCGCAGGGCGCCAAAATAGGAGACGTGATGATGCCCCCGTTATTTGTAAGCGGAGAGTCGGTGGCAACAGATCTTTTCAAAAGCCTGCAGACCGGGAGGCGCCAGCTTGCGATAGTGCTAAATTCCGCCGGCGCTACCGAGGGGATAGTGACTATGGAGGATTTGGTTGAGGAAATAGTGGGGGAAATAGAGGAAAGCCCGCACCACATAAAAAGGGAGGAGAAGGCAAAACTTGTTGTTTCAGGGGATGCCAGGCTTCATGATGTAGAGAAGGAATTGGGAATGCATATAGCATCTAGTGATAGATTCGGCTCTGTTGGCGCGTTTTTGCATTACCAGCTAAAGAGGCTCCCTGTAAAAGGGGATGTTATTATTGCCGGAGGAAGCAGATGGCAGGTAAGGGAAGTTTCATCAGACTATTCCATGCAAAAAATAGAAATAAAAAAAATATCGGCTTCTGCGAAGAGTTAGCTCATTCGCAGAAGTCTCGCCAAGCCGGCTTGGCGATAAAAAATTAGTATTCGCGTGAGCTTATTGAAAAACAGGATGCACGGCGCTCAAGCTCGTTGAGTTTTCTCCCCACTTCCCCTGCGCCCCTGATATCTGCATCAGAGGCAAGGGGAATGGTTTTTCTTATCAAAATTTTCATGCTCATGTCCCCACCTCTTTTCCCATTTTTTTTGAATCCCATAATTCCCCTTGTGTTCCGAATATGATGGTCCCCAGTATCTTCACAGGCGTGAATTTCGAACATTTTAACTTATTTTCCAGTTCAAACATTTCCCCACCTCCCACATATAGAGAATGTGAATGTGAGATATAAGCATATATAAGGTGTTTTTCTTGTTTTTTTTTATGAAAAATGCTTAAAAATAAAAAATATTATAAATATGTGGGTGCATAAGATAACTTGATGGAAAGGGCGATTACTGCAAGAGACAGCGCGGATTTGAATGTTCACCTCGATAAATTGGATTTGCAGCTTCTTTACTGGATGGACATTAATTGCAGGGTAAGCCTTACTTCGCTTGCAAAAAAACTTCACACCTCCCCCGCAAAGCTGCGCTACCGCTTGGGGCAGCTTGTGAAAGGGGGCGTAATAGAGAATTTTATTACTCTCATAAATTACGGGCTTTATGGCTTTAGGGCTTATTCGCTTTATTACAAATTAAAAGAAATAGATGACAAAGAGCTGGAGGCGCTTATCAGCAAAATAACCAAGCTTCCGGATGTTACCGACCTTTTGCTCACATACGGCGCCTTTGACATGCAGATAGTGCTTCTTGACAAAAGCATAGATGAGATGGCGGAGGCGGTGTGGAAAATAAGGGAAACTCTTGAAGAGTATGTTATTGAGGAGACGATGGGAATACGCCTCAAGGGGCAGCTTTTCACGCGGCAGATGTTTTTGGAGGAAATAGGAGACGGCAAAGTGACAAAGCCCAGAATTGTTTTTGAAATAAGGCGAAAGTCCGAAGGGCCTGATGAGATTGACGATAAAATACTTTATACAATAAGCCAGAATGCCAATTGGCCTGTTTGGAGAATTGCCAAAGAAGTGAAGGCAGGGGGGCCTACTGTTTATAGCAGGATAAAAAGGCTTGAGAAAAACGGCATAATAGTGGGATATACTACAAAGATGACGCCAAATTTGAGGGGCTTTCATTTGTACAGGGTGTTTATGAAGCTGCATTATATCTCAAAAGAGAGAAAAGAGGAAATAATCGCATACTTAAACCAGCACCACCTTGTTTACCGCTCCTCTTTAATATTCGGAGACTTTGACTTGCAGTATGACGCCCGCCTCGCGGACGGCAGCGCCCTTCGCTCTCTTTTGCATGAGATTTACAAGCAGTTTAGCGATGCAATTATAAGGCAGGATTGGGTAAGGGTTCACAAAACCCTCAAATTCGGATACTACCGCAGGCAGGACAAGTGATGCGCGCAATTGGCGCAAAAGAAATGCCCCGCGTAAAGTGGTTGCATGGAAAAAGAACTAAAGGAAAAAATTGCCAAATGCCTCTCTTTGGAGGCGGGCGTTGCGCAAGAGGAGGCGCTCGCAAGCCTGTGTGCGCCGAAAGGGGGGCAGGCGGACCTTTGCTCCACCCTCGCATTTTCTGTTGCCAAAAAAGAGAGGCAAAATCCTGCCGCCCTTTGCAAAAAATGGGCGGGCGCGAAATTCCCTTCGCAAATAAGCAGTGTTGAAGCGGTCGGGCCTTATTTGAATTTTTATTATTCCCCGATTTTTTGGAATTTGCTTGTTGAGAAATATGCGAAAAAGGAAAAAGAAATAAAAAGCGTGCCTGAAAAAAACGTTTCTGGCGCAAAAATTTCAAAAATAAAAAAGCGGGTTATTGTCGAGTTTCCCTCTGTTAACCCCAACAAGCCCTGGCATGCGGGGCATTTGAGAAACGCGCTTTTGGGAGACTGTGTTTCCCGCATCCTCGAAAATGCTGGGAATGAAGTAGTGCGCCTTGATTATATTGATGACTTGGGATTGCAGGTGGCGCAGTCTTTTTGGGGGCAGCAGAATTTGGATGCGCCGCATGTGCCATCCGGCGGGGAAAAGTATGCCTCCAAAAGCGACCATGTGTGCGGCTGGCAGTATGTAGAGGTTGCGAAAAAAATGGATGATGAGCAAGTAATGCGCGAGGTAAGGGAAATACTGCATAAATTGGAGGAGGGAAACAATGAAATTTCCCTTAGCGCCCGCGCATCCGTGGAGGCAATAGTGGCGGCCCAGCATGAGAGCGCAAAAACTTTTGGCATTTGCCATGATGCGCTAATATTTGAATCAGACATAATGCATACCATATTTGAGAAAGGGATGAAAAAGCTTCAAAATTCCCTTACCCGCGAAACAGAGGGCAAAAATAAGGGCTGCCTTGTGGTGAAACTGGAGGGAGAGGAGGGATTTGAGGGAATGCAGGGGGCGGATAAGGTGCTTATAAGAAGCGATGGCACTGCCACATATACCGGAAAAGACGTTGTGTTCACATTATGGAAATTCGGCAAATTGAAAAATGATTTCAAGTATGAAAAATTTGCAACTCAGGCTGACGGCTCCTATTCTTTTATGAGCTGCCTCCGCGGCAAAAAAATGAAATTTGCAGGCGCGGATATTGCAGTTAATGTCATAGGGATGGAGCAGGCATACCCCCAGAAAGTTATTTCTGCCGTGATGCAAAAAATCGGCTATGAAAAAGAGGCTTCAAATTTCATACACCTTGCATACGAGCATGTTGTGCTTCCTTCAGGCAAATTTTCCGGGCGGGCAGGCACATGGATAGGAAAAGACGGGCAGGCGGGCTTTTCCGCAGACGAGCTTGTTGATGAGGTAATTTTGCGCGCATCCGAGAGGATAAAGGAGGGATATTCTCCTGTGGAGAGGGAAAAAATTTCCCGCGCGGTAGGCACCGCCGCCATAAGGTTTTCCTTTTTGAGAACAAGCGCAAACCAGAAAATAGTTTTTGACATTGAGAGGGCGCTATCCCTCTCCGGAGATTCGGGCCCTTATGTGCAATATGCTTATGCGCGCGCGTGCGCCATATTGGAAAAGGCGAAAAAAATGAAGGTAAAGCCGGGAAAAATGCCCTCTGGCTACAAATATAATGAGAGTGAGGTTTCCCTTTTGCGCCTTATGCTTTTATTTGAGGAAATTGCGCAAAAATGCGCAATTAATTACCAGGTGCACCCGCTTTGCGACTTTGCGATAGAGGCTGCCGGATCATTCAACAAATTTTACACCTCCACGCCGGTTCTCTCTGATGAGGCGGGGGAATTTAAGGGGGCTCGGCTTTTGGAAGTTGAGGCGGCGCGCGCTCTTTTGGGAAAATGCATGGATTTGCTAGGCATTGAAAAGCTTGAGAAGATGTGAAGTCTTACCTTAATTTAAATATTGCCTATGTTGTTAGGGAAGAGGGGGGGATTTTTTATGCAATATTCCAAAGCAATAATAGTTGAGGCGCAGCAGCCTGTCACAAAGGCTATTTCAAAAATAAGGGGAAGCGGGCTTGCCGCACTTGTGTTTGAGGGGAAAAAGTATGTGGGCATCCTGGACGAGAGAATGATAAATGAGAAAAGGATAGACCCCGGGAAGGCGCTTTGCTCCACTTTGGCGGTAAAAACCCCCTCATTAAGCCCTTCCATGGATCCGCTTGAGATAAGCAGGGCGTTTTTATCAGGAAGGTTCAAATCGTTGCCTGTGTTTGACTCCGGCAAACTGCTTGGCACTGTTGGAAGGTTTGACTTATTATCCATGCTGGACAAGGGCGGCTATTTGAAAGGGCACAAGGTAAGCGGGCATATGACAAGCCCTATGGTTACTATAGATTATGATGCGAATGTGGGGGCTGCAACCGCCCTTATGCGCGAGAGCGGGGTAAGAAGGCTTGCCATAATAAAAAACAAAAAGCTTGCAGGGCTTGTCTCTGTGTTTGATTTGATGGATGCGACGCGGGATGAGAAAAATTTGCCGCGCATGAAAGACGGGGGAGGCGCAAAAATTGAGAGGCTGCCTCTCGCCTCGTTTATGAAGGACAGCGTGGTCTCTGTTGGAAAAGATGCGCCGCTCTCGGAAGTTGTAAAGCTTATATTGCGCACCAGAAGGGCGGGGATAATAGTCAGCGAGAATGAGATGCCTGTTGGCATAATAACGGCAAGCGACATATTGGATGCCGCGCTTCGCAGCCAGATGCAGCTGCCTGTGATGGTATCAGGGCTTCATGGGATGGAAAAGGAGTTCGGGGATGATGTTGTGCTGGAGGGGGAAGCGCTTCTTTCCAAACTGCAAAAGCGCCTTGACGTGGACGGAATCAGCATACACATAAAGCAGGCAGGAAAAGAGTATTCTGTTTCCATGCATGTGAGGGGAATGGATTCATTGCGCTCTTGCGGAAGCGCGTATGAGCTTATGGCTGCAATGCGCGATGCTGTTGATGACATAATGGCGCAGGCTCGCAAGAGAAAAAGGGGCGGGATTTCAAAGAGACGGAATTGAGCATTAGGCGCGCCTATAAAAAGATTGGCAGGCAATTTTGAGGATATGGTTCGGGGGATGCGGGCGCAAAAGCAGGACTTGTTTGCAAACGACTATGGCAAGCCGATAAGCTTTTTATTCACAACCGCACTTATCCTTCCATGGACAGAAAAGAGAGGATAGAAAAAATTAAGCAAATCCTCAAAAAGCACAAAATAAAAAAGGCATACTTTTTCGGCAGCTTTGCAAGGAAAGAGAAAAACTACAAAGACATAGACATAGCCATCCGCCCCCCAAAAAACTTCTCAATAATAGACATGGCAGGAGTGCAGATAGAGCTTGAAGAGGCCGTGTCCAAGAAAATAGACCTTGTTTCCCTGCGCGCCATACGCCCGGCGTTCAAGCCATATATCAAAAAAGACCTTGCGGCGATTATATGAAAAGCCCAAAAGAGAGCAAAGCCTATTTGCAGGACATTTTGCAGGCAATCCGCAGAATTCGGGAATATACTCAAGGCATGGACGAAAAGAGTTTCAAGAGCAACCATATGGCGCTGGATGCTGTCATAAGGCAGTTGGCTATTGTTGGCGAAGCGGTTACCCATCTGCCCAAAGAGATGCGCGACAAAGAGCCTGAAATTCCATGGAAATCGGTAGTAGGGATGCGCAATATACTTATTCATTCCTATGCAGAGGTGGACGAGGCTACAGTATGGAAAGCTGCCAACTCCGATTTGGTCTCTCTGGAAAAGTGCGTGAAGAAACTTCTTAAGGAAGATCCGTAGCTTTTTTATACTCTCAAACCCACTATTATTACATAGGGATGCATAAATGACCACGAAAATAGCCAAATTGAAACAGAATGCCAAGGCGGCTGGAGTTATCCTACTTGCAGGCGTTTCCCTCTTCATGGGCAAAATGCTCAATGCGCAGGAGCCCATAAATTCAGCTCTTGTATACCCAGGCAAAAATAAAACTGCCAACATAAAAATCGATGACAATTCAAGCGTAAAACTGCAGGGCGAAGTAACTGAAAAAGGAGAATTCAAAGCAGAAAAAGCAACCTTCACACAGGAAGTCTATTACTACGGAGAGGGCTCAGAGAAAAATAAAACAACCATCTTCGGTTATCCTGTAGAAATAACTTCCGTCTCAAACGACACCTACTCAATCAATTATGTTTCAACAGACGAGGAAGGCTACATCTGGTATGGGAACTTTATCGATGGGCAGAGCGCATATGGGGCAAAGAATTCGAATCCGGACATTAATGACGCAGAGCTTGCCAAGTATACCGTTAGCATCACCCATTCTCTTCCGAGTGGGCAGTCCGGTTCAGAGGGGGCTCTGGCTCTCTACACTATCGAGTTTACACAGGAAGTCTCCTCTCTCAAGGACTATAAGTCTCCTTTTGAGACCTATACTCTCTCAAGCACTACGGAGCCGGGAGCCAAGTTTACAGTTACGGGAGTGCCTGAGTTTGAGTGTACTACTTCCAAGCTTACTGGAGGCACTTGGTACCCAATGTATACGTTTACTGAGAAGAATCTTGGAGCCTCTGCCGTTATTGACTACACTATAAATGACACTCTGAATGCCGTTTATGATTCAATGATGTATGTGTTGACTTATTACAGCGGGAACAAAGTAAGTCCTCTCAAGACAGTCTATACTACTTCAGGGGACATATGGTTCCAAAACAGATTTACCGACCCGAACTATAAGTTCTCCAACGGGCTGGATTTCAAGACTGGGGAGGAGATATATCAGCCGGACAGCATTTATAATGCTGGAAGGGGACCGCCCGCTAACAAAATAATGTTTGAGATTGGGGACGGAACTCATCTAAAACTTACCAAAGACGGATCAGGTTATTATTTCTCAAAAATCATCTCTCTTGCTCCTAATGCAGAAGCCATCGGCTTCAAACTCCTAGAAAACGGTTCACTAACGAAAATACATGCCTATACTGAAAATGGGGAGATAGTTAACGAAGTAGTTGAAATTACCAAAGAAGCCAAAAACTTCTACGGCTACGATCTAAAAGTTACTGGGCAGAATTCAATAACAATCACCCCCACCGACGCAATACAAATGGCAAAACTATTAGCCTCCTCCTACCCCTACAAAACTGAAGCAAGATACCAAGACATAACAGCCCCCACAATAACCTACACAACTCCAGGCAACGGAGAGAAGAATGTAAGTGTAAGCACCACAATTACTCTTGTCGCATCCGAGCCAATTCTTCTCACCTCCAATCAGGTGTCCCTTCAGGCAATCAGCTCCTCACTTCCATCCGATAGCACCGGCATCGTATACCCCGTCTACGAAAGCGTGGAGCTTAAGTCCGCCGCAGGCGAGGGCAAGCCAAGCGCAACCTACACGATTACCGCCTACAAGGACCTCATGGGTTCCAATGACTACGAAGTCACAGTAACCGGAGGGCAGGATGGGGCCGTAGATACTGCAGGGAACTATCTTGCAGAAAATTTCAAATTCCAGTTCACAACCGAGCCAACAATAAGCGTAAACGACCCGCAAGCCCAAAACAACTACCTCCAAATATTCCCAAACCCGGCAAGCAACAGCTCAAGGCTTGAGATAAGCCTCCCGGAGCCTGATGCCGGAAAAGTAACAATCTCAATACACAATATGAGCGGGGCAGAACTTCCGGGAGAATACTCCTTGAGAACGCAGGATGGCAAAGCCTCAGTCCCGATAAACACGGACAATTTGGAGAATGGCCTCTACTTTATAGAGGTTACAACCAAGCACAACCGCTACTTCCAGAAGCTTGTAATCTCAAAGTAAGATGCGGGCAGATAAGCTTTTTATTCAGGGCAACCCTTATTTTTGCATGAAAAGAGAAGAGAGGATAGAAAAAATAAAGGAAATCCTCAAAAAGCACAAAATAAAGAAGGCATACTTTTTCGGCAGCTTTGCAAGGAAAGAGAAAAACTACAAAGACATAGACATAGCCATAGAGCTGCCAAAAACCCCCCTTTCTTTATTTGACATTTCAGGCATAGAAATTGAGATAGAGGAAAAAACAGGCAAAAAAGCTGACATTTCTGTCCTGAAATCAATAAAACCAAGGATACGAAAATACGTGGAAAAAGACCTTGTGGCGGTAGCATGAACCCTGAAAACTTGGATTATTTGGTTTACATTGATGACATGCTTGATGCAGTCCGGTTCATAAAACGGCACACCAAGGGCCTCTCAAAAGCACAGTTCTTCCAAAACGAGCTTGTTTTTGAGGCGGTGCTCAGAAACATTGAACTTGTCGGGGAAGCCGCCTCAAGGATTCCGGAGAATGTGCGTGCCAAATATCCGAAGATACCATGGAAGAAAATAGTCGGAACAAGGAATAAGCTCATACATTCATACCGCGATGTAAATCCCGACATCGTCTGGGATGTTATTGAAAAAGATTTGGATAGCCTTGAAAAACAGCTCAAGGAAATAAAGAGCAGGCAGAAAAAATAAATCTGAGCAAGCTCAGCTATCTTTTTATCAGCTTTCTTGTTTTTCTAATTTTAAGAAGTTGAAACAAGAAAAAACTTATTCACACTGGTTCGGGTCTGCATCTGTGTTGCAGCCAGGAGAATAATCTACTATCCTTTTTAATCTTCTTTTCCAAATTGCCACATTTAGTAAAAAGGTGGTAAAATGTTCATATTTCTGCAATTGCAAAAACCAGAAGAAAAAGTTGAGCAAATACAGCAGGCGCACCTCTCCGTATATGAGCAAAAAGGAATTGAATTGTTTGCAAATATTTCAAATCTCTTAAATGATATTTCAGCCCAGCCAATCTCAAAAGAGTTTGAGCGGCTAAAGCTTCCGGATTTCAAAAACATAACAGAGTTTAACTCCTACTCTTTGCATGGAAAGGACTATAGCAAAGGCATCAACGCAGACGCACCAGATGTATCCTATACAATAATAGAGATAAAAAACCCAGAATATGAGCAGACAAGGAAATCAGAAGAATTAACTTTCAATTCCCTGCCTCAAGGCATGCAAAACAGGATAATAAGCGATATCAAAAGTGGCAGGCCCTCCGCATGGGTTTCAGAGAGTTCTTCCCCTGACCCCAAGATGAAGGCATGGCTTGAGGCAAGAAATACTCTCAAAAACGCCCCAAAGGAAATTTACATAATAAAAGATGAGCAAACAGGGAAAATTCTCATAAGCTCAAAACAGCCAACCCATTTATCAGAAGCGGGGGAGCCGGTTTATAGCGAAAATGGGCTTTTCACATATTCTGGGGAAAAGCTGCCTACTGCCCAGGACCCTACTCGCGGAGGGGATGCCTCATTGGAAGGGGAAATGCTGGGGCAGTATGCTTCTAAGTTGTTTTCTGAGAAATGCAATACAAAGACACATATCACGGAAGACCCAGAAAAATACGAGAAAATCATCCTAAACAACCAAACTTTCTACATAAAAAAATCCGCCCAATTAGAAGATAAGGCGCAAACTGAGGGCATAATGAAATAATTACCCCCTAAAGGCGTTTCTTTCCCTCTCCTTTGGCATCAAATAAACAAACCCATCAGGCGCCTCCATTGGGGAAGGGCGGCAGCCAAAGCCCGTATCAAGGGCGTCAAAGAGTTTCTCAAAAAACTCTTGCGGAGTTTTCCAATGCTCTTTTAGAAGATTGTCAAAAACCCCTGATAAAACATCCCTTACTCTCCCTGGCTGAATGTTCCCAAGATACTTCTCCTTGTCAAAATTTGCCAAATACTCGTCTTTTCTAAATACAGTGTCCTTTCTATACAGGACTTTTAGCATTTCAGCTACCCCCATGGTTTTGTAGGCATTATTCATTATGAACTCCTTTGGCACTTCCCCCCCGTCTTTCTCAAAGTATGCCTTTATCCAAGGTGCAACCGCAAAATCAAGATATTCCCCCTCAACAATATCGGCATATCTAAAATCTATTCTCCCACTCTTTATCTGCTCCGCGAGCCTTATAGCATCCCTCATGCCTGCGGAAACCTTTCCTATGTCTTTATAATAAATAGGAAGCAGCAAATCCAGGCTAACAAGAGAAACTCCAAGCTCGTTTACGTGCCCCTCCTGCATCCCGTAGTTGAATTTTCTCAGCCCATGCGCATACTCATGTATTCCTGCATTAAGCCCCCTTAAAAACCCTATAAACACAGAATTTTTCTTAGGGTTTTTGCCGTAGCTGGGGATTCCTATGCTTATTGTAGTTGCATCAAGCCACATCGCATCACTGCCAGAGCAATAAAGATTAACTCTTCTCCCATCCACTTCCTCATCATAATCCGTATATTTTCCTAATACATACTGCCCCCCAACCATAAACCCAAGCGCATAATACACCTGCTCCTCAGTTTTCAAATCCCCTTCAATTAGCTTATTTTTTATAATATTCTCAATGTTTTTTTGCAAATGCCCGCTATTTTGCTCAAGCCAGCCAATGAATTTCTCAACTTGTGAATTATCCAGGTAATTCTCATACTTTCCTGTGCAAAATTCAGAGAATAAATTAAGCGCAATATTGTAGATGCTTCCCTCTTTTTCAATAAGGGATGAAATAGGCCTGCCATAGTCATATCTGAAGAGGTCTTCCTTTTGAGGAAGCTTCATTGCCTGCGCCATAGCTTCACTTTTGCATGAATCTTTTTATAGCATGCTAATGGGCGAGCAGTTAGTAGCTTAGCTGGCATCTCATCTTGGCAGGTTTTTCTTCCCCCTATCCCCCACCTCGTAGCACTTAAGATAGCTTTATAAGATTTGACCTGTTATATTAATACACATGAAAACAACACTTCCCACATACATACGCAATTTAGCACATAAGGCAAAAGACGCCTTAAAATTAGGCGTGCAATTAGGCGTGCCTTCGGCTTTGCTTCTAATTCCTAATGCAAAATTACTAACACAGGAGCCAATGCATACTATTTCAAAGCAAATATTAACACCTGATGCGTTAGCTCCCGGGGCAAGAGAGGTAGAAATTCCTTTCAAAACATTGGATGGCTCTCTCAAAATAAAGGGGAATGTGAATGAGGAAGGAAAATTCAGCTTGACAGAAATGGCACCTTCCCAAAAAATTACTTTGGATTCTGCATCAAACATTATTTCCTTTTTCACTGACAGCACAGAAAATCCTCTCAAATTCAGAATAATTGAAGCCAGTGCAGACAGCATAAAGCTTGAGCCAATAGACAGTTTGGCGGCTTGGAGAGAGATAACTTTAGCGAATGGAAACCAGATTAAGGGAGTTCTTACAAATTCTTCGCCGCATTTTCCTGTTTTGGATACTAATTTGTCTAAATGGAATTCTGTAATAGAGAAAGTAGAGGCAAAGGGCGCAGAGGGTTCTTCTGTTTTTAACATTAAATTTGAGAGAAATACGCCTTTCCTTGTATCAGACACTTTGTTTTTGCCCGTTAACCAAGTTTATTTAGACCAGAAGATGGTGAGAGGGGCAGTAATTGGAGTGAAGATAATTGATGAATTTAGCTTTAGCAGGGCGGCATACAATTACAAGCAATGCGGATGGTGCTATCCTACATTTCTTTTCCAGGATACTTTGGTGGGACCTTCGCTTGACTTTAAGGTTGCTATAAAGGATAAGGAAAACAGGGGGTATGACTCTCTTCTTGCCACCACATGGAAGCATCCACTCAATGGATATATCTTTCCATTGAGGCTAATTTATCCTATTGTAAATCCTGAATACACTTGGTTTAAGAATGACCCTCCAAGATTAAATGTATCAAATGGGAAGCAAAATCTGAACTCTCCAGATATTCCTTGCCCTGACAGCGTTTGGTTTAAGGGAGGAGGCGTAGCTTTAAGAAGCGGAAATGGGGATGCGATATCCATTCAGGTACACTCCAACGGGGGGGGGATGAACATCCCGAATATTTCTGCCCCGGTCCCATCTTTATTCCCAGTAATATTTTTCAACAAAAACGGGAACCAATATACGATAAAAGATAATGCATTTGTAGTTTACGAAAGCTATTTGGAAAACGGCAAAACAAAATACAAGGTGATAGATACAACCGCCACTCTCAAGAATCATTTCGGAATGGACTTGCTTGTAAACTCCAAAGATTCAATTACTTTCATGCCAACAGACGCAAAATACATGGCTCAATTACTGCTAAAAGCAACAAATAATTTTCAAAAAGGCAACCCCTACCAAACAATAAAAACAGAACTCTTGCACTCATACCCAGAAGCAAAAGCAATAGATGTGCCAACAGACACTTCCCTTTACTTCAAATTCAACAAATTAATTGAAAACTACAATATAACAGTTAGAGCCATCAGCTCAGAGCCAATTGACAGCACAAGCACGGTATTTCCCTATGACATAGAAGGGAGTATTTTCTTTGACAAGAAAGACAGCTCTATAAAATTTATTCCAAATGAAAAGCTTGCATATGAAACTTTGCACAGGATAAATCTAAATGCTACCGGCTTTGACAAGGAGGCATTGGACACTGCAATTGACTTTACAACCAAGGACACGCCTGTAAGCGTGCATGACTCAAAGTATTCAAATATTGCAAGGGAATTGCTTTTCCCAAACCCTGCTGAGAATTCAACCACATTAAAAATAGAATTAGAGAAGGGGCAGGAAGTTGAATTGAAATTATATGACACTTATGGAAATGAGAAAACCGTATATTACAATAAGTTTATGCAGAAAGGAGAGCACAATATTCCAATTGACTTAAACGGCTTGTCTTCAGGGGCTTACCTTATAAGAGAGAGTAGAAGCGGCAAAACAAGAAAGCTGATAAAAAGGTAAAGTTAATTTGTTCTTTTTCTAATTTTAAGAAGTTGAAATAATTATTCACACTGGTTCGGGTCTGCATCTGTGTTACATGTAGGCGCACCTATTGGGCAATCTGAATCACTAAGACACGGCTCGCTAAGGCACGTATTTGGAGTGCGCACAGTATTGCAGTATGGCTCTGTTGAGGGGCAGTCTGCATCCTGAGTACATGCCTGGCAGATGCTGTCTATACAGCCTAATCCATCAGCACAGCATGCAGTTGAGCCGCAGATGTCTGCGTCGGGACAGCATTTGTTAGTGAGTTCTCCTTGTATTGGGCGGCAGGTCTCTGTTGATTCACAACAGAGTTGGTTGCCTGAGCCGTCATTTATGTCGCATACTTTATTGGCGGTGCAGCAATCGTAATCATTTGTAGGAACATTGGTATATTGATAGCATTCTGTAGCATCTGCAGGACAGCAGAATTGAGAGCCAGAACCTTCTTCGCCACATAATGAGCCCTCGCAACAAGCGCCGCCCCCGTCTGGATTACAATGGTCTGCCGCACAGCAAGTATAGCCGGCAGGAGTGTCGCAATAAGAGTAAGTGTAATCAGCACAGCATATTGAGCCGATAATTTCATCAAATTCATTTCTTACATCAACCGCCGTGCCGTTGCAGCAGCTCCAGGTTTGAGTATTCGCATCCAAAGCAGCAATTGAGCCATAAGCACAGCAGGAAGAATAGCCGCCAGAGCCGTCAGGCACAGCCCTATCTTCGGGACAGCATTCTGTTGCAACAGTTTCCGGAGGCCCGGCATCAGGAGTTGGCGTTTGCACATACCCTGCCAAATCACAGCAAATATTGTCTGAATACGGCGCAGTGCGGTCAAGGCAGGTGTCTGCCTCACAGCAGGAGCCGTCGCCGCAAATTTCCGGGCAGGGGTCCTCGCCTCCCACGCATTGCAAATAGCATCCGTTATCTGTGTCATCGGTTGCAGAGTCGCATACCCAGTCCATATACCCTCCCCCGGTTTGAATGGGCGGGTGGCATACCCCCCCAATGTTTGAAACACAAGTGGGAGTGCAGCAGTCTATTGCGCATGCAGGATTATCGCAAAAGTCATAAAGCCCGTCGCCGTCGGTATCCGTGAGATTTACGTTTTTGCAGTTTATCTGGTCAGGTGGAGTTCCGACACATGCCAGGGTGTTTGAACAGCATGCTTTTGTGTCTGCATTATATTTTTCAGGCAGGCAGCACGAGTATGTTGAATAAAGCCCTCCCGAATATATTTCAGCGCATTTTTGCTCGTCTGTGCAGCAATAAGTGGTTGCCCCTAATTCTATCCCAGTGCAGAAGTTTCCGGAGCCTTCCCCGCCTGCAAGAATTGTCGGGTCTCCGGAACAGCATAATACGTCATTAAAGCAGGTAGTGTCTGCGGGGCAGCAAGTGTATGAGGGCGTTCCGTTTATGGATGGCACGTCGCATTGCTGCCCCAAATCGCAGCAGCCATATGTCTGGTTATAATATTCATCCGCGCGGTTTAGCGGCAAACTTATGGGGTCGCTGCCGCAAAAAGTGGTGTTGTCACAGCAAACCCATGTCATATTGCTTGTAGTTGGGAAAGACGGGCCAATCTGCCCGGACATGCATATTTGAGTGTTGTTGCAGCACGTCTCACCGGTAGTCGGAGGGATGCATGAGGATGAGCCGTCAGATGAGCAGCACATGTCTGCAAGCCCTCCGGTGCACTGGGAGCTTAAGGAAAATGATTCGCTTGTGGTTGCGCCTGTCCTTTGCACAAAAGTGTATGAGTCATCAGGGCAACAAACATTTTGCCCGCTTACAGAGTCATTCATGCACGCGTCTCCGGCATTGCAGCAAAGCCCAAACCACAGCCCAAGAGTTTCGTTGTAAGTTGCGCAAACCTCATAAGTGCAGCATTCGCCGGTCTCGTTTGAGCATGTTTCCCCCGCGGCGCAGCACACGCCGGGAGAAATATTTAGCCCGCTGGTTTGGTTTATCTGGTAGCACAATTGCGATGGAGGGCACACAAGGCTCCAGTTGCAGGTTGCGGACGAGGGAAGCGAATCCATGCAGTTGCCATCATAGCAATATTGCCCCTCATCACAGCAGAAGCCCTCTCCGCATATTGGAAGCCATTGGCATGCCTCCTCTGCAATGCATCCTACAAAGCTTGAATTCATGTTGCAAACTTCCCCGGCGGTGCAGCACTCATAAGTGCTTCCGGAGGCATCAAGCGGGCATGCCACTTCCCCTGCAGAGCAGGTGGTGGGAACGCACTGCCCCTCGGATGAGCATATGTGCTCGGGTGAGCAGCAGTATTCATTATTGCAATTAAATGTGCCTGCGGGACAGCAGTTTGAGCATTCTGCAGGTTCGGCATCAACATCACATGTAATCAAATCCTCTGTTGGCTCTGGGCAGCAGAATTCCCCGCATGCGATTGTGCCCTCGGGGCAGTCAACACAGGTATTTGTGGAAGAGTCGCATTTTTGCGTTGTGTTGCAGCAAAATTCAGAAGATTCGCCGCAAACCCTCCAGGATGGGCAGGTGCCGCAGTCCGAATTTGCCCAGCTAAGGCATGCCTCATTGTCTGCGCAGCAGGTTGTGTTGCATGCAACCGATGTGGGGGATTCGCAATCAACACATGTGCCTGAGTCGCATTTCTGTGTTGATGAGCAGCAATCATCTACGCAAATGTGAGAGGGAGATGTGCAGGAGGTGCAGGTGCCGCTTGCCTCGTCGCATGCCTCGCCATTCTCTATGTCGCAGCAGTAATTTACCCCGTTTCCATCAGGCCCGCAAAGCCCGGTGCCTGAAGGGCATTCTGTATAGCAGTTGCCAGAGAAGCATTTTTCATACGGCGGGTTGTTGCAGCAGAAGTTGCCGCAAACATAATCATCAGGGATGCAGGCGGCGGCTTCTATGCATTCAAGGGATTGCCTGTCGCAAAGCTCTCCGCTGCCGCAGCAGTTTGTGCCGCATGCAAAATTAGGGGATTCGCAGTCGGCAACACAGGAGCCGGAAACGCAATTCTGGGAAGAGGAACAACAGGCAGAGCCGCATGCCTCTCCCGGAGGCGGGCAGCACACGCTTCCCCCCACACAATAGCCGTCGGCGCAGCAGTTGTCAGAGTCGGGGCACACGGAGGTGCCGGAGGCGCAGCTTCCCGCGCCGCCAAAGCCTGCGACAACATTTACAAAGTTTTTGCCGACTATGGGAATGCTTCCGTTCTGGTGTATTGAGGGCACCTGCCCGTCATAAATAAAGCTTGCGGGAATTTCATATATTTTTGCAGGGACATAAATGCCTGCGCCTGTGGCATAATGCTGCATCACAAGCGTTTTTTTAGAGCCGGGGTTTAGCACTATAAGAAGGTCGTCATTGTCCCCTAAAGCCGTGCCATCGGTATTCCATGCGTGAGCAAAGCTTCCTTTTGCAAGAAATATTCCCTTAATAGTAATTGGAAAAGAGGTGGGATTTATAATTTCCAAAGTAAGGTTTGATTCAACGCTCTGCCCGTCTTCGGAGAGGGTGGTGCGCATTGCCCAGTTGGTGATGCGCAAATCCGCCGCAGATGAGCCCCAATAGCTTCTTGAAATTGCTATTTTTGACTCTGGGTTGTTAAAAGAGCCCAGCAAAAATGCGGCAATGGCTGCCAGCATAAGGGCGATTGCAATCAGAAAGATAAATTCAAGCGATGACTGCGCCTTTTTCATGTGAGAGAAAACCGATTTACAGTTTATAATCGTTTGCGAAATAAGCTATTCTCTTTTTGCATATATTTTTATATTGCGTGTGAGTGGCTTTTGCTATGCGCGGGCAGGTATCTGTTGAATTTTTGCTTATTATCGGAATGCTCAGCGTTGCGATTTTGCCTATATTGTTTGCAATGAATTTTGCGGCGCAGGACAGCCCTGACAGGCTTTCCATCTCAAAAGCAACTTTTTCCGCCGCAAGGATTGCCTCAAGCGCGCAGGCTGTTGGAAATTTGGGGCCTGGCTCTAAAATAAGGGCGCAGGTGGAGATGCCGCATGTGCGCTCGATAAGCGTTAATAATAATGAGGTGGCGCTTGATGTGCAGACAACTTATGGAAATGTAATTATTTTGCAGCAGACTGATTTTCAAATGCACGGGCGCGGGCTTGAGAGCATAAGCGCGCCGGGCAGTTACATAATTGACATTTATTCAGATACGCAGGGAATTGTGAATTTGGAGCTTGTGAAATAATTTATCTCTCTTTTGAATGCTTTCGCAACACAAGGCGCTCGCTGCCTATTTTTGGCGAGCGCTGCACAAGCTCTCCAAAGCCGGGCTTTACCAGTATTTCCCCGTCCCAGAAAACCTGCTCGCCGCGCAATATGGTTCCCAATACTTTGCCTCGCAAAGTCCAGCCCTCATATGGAGACCAGCCTGCTTTTGAGAAAAGGGTGGAAGCGTCCACCTTCCAGGAGTCGGCAGGGTCAAACACCATCAAATCCGCATCATAGCCCGGGGCTATTTTGCCTTTTCTTGAAATTGTAAATGCTTTTGCAGGGCCTGAGGAAAGAAGGCGCACCGCCTCGTTTATTTTTAGCTTTTTTCCGACTACCGCATGAAGCAAAAGTGGCGCCATTGTCTGCACTCCCGGAAAGCCGGGGGCGCCTGCTGCTTTGTCTGCGGGGGAGTGGGGCGCATGGTCGCTTGCAACCATGTCTATGTGGGGAAGCATTTTCCATAATTTTGCAACTTCGCTTTTTTTTCGCAACGGATTGTTTACCATGCCGTATCCTTTGAGTTTTTTCAAATCATCTGTAGAGAGAAAAAGATGGTGCGGGGTAACCTCGCAAGTAAGGAATGGGCGCTCGGCCTCGTTTGGAAGAAGCGGCTTTATCATTGAATTGCCTATTTTTGCTGCGCGCACAGAAGCTGCGAGAGTGAGGTGGGCAAAATGCACGCGGCGCTTGAATTTTCTTGCAAGAGAATTTATTTCTTTCACAGATTTTAATTCGGCCTCCGGAGAATGTATTTTCTCATGCTCAGTAAATTTTTTCCTGTTGGCGCAGAGAGTTTCCTCATCCTCGCAATGCACAATAAATGGCTTTTTCGCATCAAACGCCGCAAAATGGCGGGAGAATCCGGCATGTGTAAGGTAAAGGGGGGAATGGTTGTCGTATGTGAATCCCTTGAGGGAGTGGGGCTGGAGCCTTTTTACCAAATCAGAATTCTCATTTGTCGCGCCAAAGTGAAATCCGAATTCGCAAATGCTTTTTGTTGAGGCAAGCCTCTCTTTTGCAGCCAAATCCCCGACAGTGCAGGTGCATGGGGAGCGGTAGCATGGCATATCAAAAAATGTTGTCACCCCTCCCGCGACGGCAGCCTGCGAGCCTGTTGTGAAATCCTCTTTTCGCGGCTTCTCAGGCTCGCGCATGTGGGTGTGCACATCTATCGCGCCTGGCAATATCATCCAGTCGCCCGCATCAAGCGCATCCTCTTTCATATAAGTGTAAGAATGCACTCCGCCAATCCTGCCGGTGTGTATTGAGAGGCATGCCGGGCGCAATTTTCCGTCTATGAATATTCTTGTAGAGCGTATGAACAATCAAATCACCTTATAATAATTATATTTTCACGTGCTTTCCCGCCCTGTCGCAGGCTAATTTGCCGAATTGCGGGTTTTTTAGCGCCTCTTCCCCATCTATTGTGGGGCCGTCTATGCATGAGAGCCAGCCCCCCATTGCGCAATGCCCGCATACGCCAAAGCCGCATTTCATGTATCTTTCCACGGAAAGTTGGCAGGAAATTTTATTTTTCTTTGCAAGCAAGGCGACCGCAAGCATCATTTTCTCGGGGCCGCAGCAATATATGCAGTCAAATTTCTCCTTTTTCAAAAGCGGCTCTAATACTGCCATTACGTTTCCTTTTTCCCCTGCAGAGCCATCATCCGTTGTAAAATGATTTTTGCCGGGCGCTTCTTTCATTAAATATTTTTTTGAGCGCGCGCCTATTATGCTCTGTATTTGCGCGCCTTTTTTTATTCCCTCTTTTGCCAGAAAGCGCAAAGGCGCAAAGCCGTAGCCGCCCCCTACCATAAGCCATTTTTTCCCCTTGGGAGAGAAGGCTTTTCCGTATGGGCCGCGCACCATAAGGATATCTCCTTTTTTTAGCGATGCCATTTTTTTGGAAGCCTCTCCCGCATCTGCAATTGCAAGCTGGAGAGGAGATGCGTTTGCAACCGACATAGGCTTCTCCTCGGTGCCTGGAAGCCATGCCATCACAAACTGCCCGGGCTGCGCATTAATTGAGATATCAAGTGTGAGGAGGGAAACCTGCTCGGTTTCTTTCTCTGCTTTTTGCACTTTTGCTATAATATGCCCCATATTCAACACAACTTGCCAAAACAAATTTTATTTTTTCTTATTTTCTTATTGCAAATATTATTTTTTTATTTCATTTTTATATCGCTTATTTTCTCAAAATTCATTTTTTTCATGTAAGAGGAAAGCTCTGAATTTATTTTTTTAAATGCCAGCGGATTTTTCCAAATGGCAGTGCCCACTGAAACTGCCGTTGCGCCTGCCATAAGCATTGCCGCCGCATCCTCTCCGGAGGTTACTCCCCCTCCGCCGATTATGGGAAGAGAGCAGGAATTTCTTATTTCATTTACGCAGCGCAATGCCGCGGGAAATATTGCGGGGCCTGATAATCCGCCGTATTTATTTGAGAGAACCGGAGCTCTTGCATGCACATCTATCATCATGGCAGGAATTGTGTTAATCGCGCTTATGCAATCCGCGCCCGCGCGCTGGCTCTCTTTTGCGATTTCCCCTATGTTGGGGACGTTTGGGGCGAGCTTTATTGAGACGGGGATATTTTTCACCTGCCTTTTAACAGCCTTCACTACTTCGCTTGCTCCTTTGCATGAGGAGGAAAACATTTCCCCTTCCATATGTATGTTGGGGCATGAGGCATCCAATTCTATAATTGCGGGGTTTGCCTCTGAAATTATTTTTGCGACTTTTGCAAAATTCTCCGGGGAATTTTCATATACTGATGCTATTATTGGAATTTTTGCGTTTTTCACTGCAAATTCTATTTCCTCTTTTTCAGTTTGCGCCCCGGGATTGGAGAGCCCGATGGCATTTATCATATAAGATTCATATTCTACGGCGGAGGGGTTTTTGTGCCCCTCCCTTGCTTGCAATGAGCATGATTTTGAAGTTGCTGCTCCGGCGCCCTCCTCCCCTGCGCGAATAAGAAGCTGAGCGTTGTTGGAGCGGATTCCTGATGCCAAAATAAGCGGGCTTTTCATTTTAGCCCCGCACAATTTCACGGATAAATCTGCCATATTACCAATAATAATATGCACAAAGTTGCTTATATAGGATGCGTGTGCAGGGTATAAAAAGAGAAAATGCGATAAAGGGGCTATACTGCTTTTTTTTCAGGGGCGGAGGCAGGTATTTAAACGTTGGGAGGCAAATTAGAATATAAATTATCACCCCCTAGGTGAACCTTGGATAAAAATTCATGCCGCCCCCGAGGGAGAGAGAAATTTGCGGCTTGGAAATTTGTTCTGGATTGTGAATTTTTTATTTATGAGGTGCTCATGTGGTCTTGGATGATGCTGCAATTGCAAACGCTCTCCCGAAAGAGGTAATAATTTCAAAAGAGGATGAGGAGCTTTTACAGTTTTTGGAGGATACAAAGCCCAAAATTTGGGTTATTGGCACCGGAGGGAGCGGGTGCAACACAATGACGCGGATGGCGGAGGTTGGAATTGAGGGAGTGAAATTTTCTGCCATGAATACGGATGTGCGCCACCTTGTGAAAATGAAGGCGGATAGAAAAGTGCTGCTTGGAAAAAAAACCACCAAAGGAATGGGCGCAGGCTCAAACCCGCTTGTAGGAGAGAGCGCGGCAAAAGAATCTATTGAGGAAATAAAGGGAATAGTCGGCGGGGCAAACATGGTTTTTGTCACCTGCGGAATGGGAGGAGGCACTGGCACCGGCTCTGCGCATGTTATTGCAGAAGCCGCCAAAGCATCCGGCGCCCTTACAATCGCAGTAGTTACCCTCCCCTTTGCATCGGAAGGGAAGATAAGGATGCAAAATGCCATTGAGGGGCTTGACAAGCTGAGAAAACATGCGGATACCGTCGTGGTAATTCCGAATGACAAGTTGCTTACATTGGCGCCTGATTTGCCCCTTAACACCGCTTTTAAGGTGTGCGATGAGGTGCTGGCAGGCTCTGTAAAATCTATTGCAGAATTGATTACACGCGCAGGGCTTGTGAATTTGGACTTTGCGGATTTGCGCACCATTCTCTCGGGCGCAGGGTGCGCGGTTGTCGGAGTAGGGGAATCCTCTGTGGATGCAAAGAGCGAGCAGAGGGCGGTACTGGCGGTTGAAATGGCGCTAAATTCACCTCTGCTTGATGTTGATATTTCCAGCGCGCACAGGGCGCTTGTAAATGTTGTTGGCGGAGAGGATATGACTCTAAAAGAGGCGGAATTAATAGTTGCAGAAGTTGCAAAAAGAATAGACCCGACAGCGCATATTATATGGGGGGCGCGAGTTGAGAGAACCACAAAGAAAAGCTCTATTCGCGTGCTTGTTGTGATTGCAGGCACAAAATTCCCGCAATATGAGCAGGTTGGAGTGCAGAGGCAGGAAGTGTATGTGGAGAATCTGGACCTTGATTTGATATCATAGGTGCTTATGGATGGATATTAACACAGAAATAAGAAAAATGATAAGGGTGCTTAGAGTATCCACCCGCCCGAGAAAAAAGGAATTTGAGCTTATGGCAAAAGTGACATTGGCAGGAGTTATAATAATAGGGGCAATCGGCGTGATAATTTCAGCCGTTTTCTCATTTATTGACAAAGTATAGGTGATATTGTGCCGATTTATGCATACCGAGTAATAGCAGGGCAGGAAAAAATTGTAATGGAAATGCTTTCCAAAAGAGTAAAGGCAGAAAAGCTTCCCATTTACGCGATAATACATTTTGAGGACATGAAGGGATATATGATAGTGGAAGCTGAGGATGAGATGTCTGTAAGAAATGCCGGGATGAAAATACCGCATATAAAAGGAGTGCTTGACAAGCCGCTCACTATGCCTGATTTGGACCCGCTTATGGAAGCTGCCGCGGCGCCCATGTCCACAATGGTTGGCAAGGGAGATATTGTGGAGCTTATTTCAGGGCCGTTTAAGGGGGAGAAGGCGCGCGTTATTAGAATTGATGACAACAAGGATGAGCTCACTGTTGAGCTTACCGAGGTTGCGGTGCCTATTCCGGTGACAATTAAGGCAAATATAATAAGATTGCACCAAAAGGCAGAAGATGCGCAAAATTAATTTTTTAATAAACCCGCTTTATTTTCTTTGAGCGGGACTTTTTTATGAAAATTGCAATTATTGCTATTAGCAAAACAGCTATTATTGCGCCCACTGCCGGAAGCACCCCTAAGTCGGAAGTTACCCTTATTTGCGCGGTTGCCTCTTCATACCCCGCCTTTTTTGCGATTATATCATACGTGCCCGCGTCCTTTGGGGCATAGAGAGCAAGCGGGCTTGATGCTTCCTGCTTTTCTCCCAAATAATCTATAAGCAAGTTTTGCAAATCCTCGCCGTCCGCGTTTCTTATATAAAGGGTAAAGCGCTCCCCTTTTTCCAAAGAATTTGGAACAGCCGCCGCGCTCATGCTTATTTTGGCAGCATCAAGCGAGAGAATAGGCATTTGCTTATAGCCGCGCATATCTTGCTCAACAAGCCCGTTAAAATCTGTTGCTATGCACTGAAGCTGCACGGCGGTGAGCGGCTCGGAGGAGAGGTCAAGCGGATATGAGAATTCCCCTTTTCCCTGCAGTTGTAATGGAGGGAGGGGCTTGTTGTTTATTTTCAGCTGTACGCTCTTTACCCCATCAAATGAGAATGCGCGCCCCTCAATTTCCGCTTCCTGCCCGATTAATTCCCCGCTTTTTGGGGAATCAATTGTGCATATCGGATTTATGCTTATTGCAATTATTGAGGCGTCTCTTGCAGGGGCGATGATTGTCCTTCCCTCATCCGCTATTGAGGGGCTCATGCCCCAGCCGGAGAGAGGGTATTGGAAAAGAATTTGCCCGTTGGAAGTGTCAATTGCGACGGCAGAGTTTGCGTTTGTGCCATACACTGCTATTTTTTTGCTGTTTTTCTCAAAAATTTCCGGCTCGCTCCATACAGCCCCTCCCACATCGCTTTCCCATAAAAGAGAGCCGTCATACTGGCTGAGGGCAATTACTTTTCCCTCGTTGGTGCCAAGCAGCAAAGCGTTGCCTGCAGGCGCGGGGGTTGACATGGGCCAGCCGTTGGTGCGGTAATTATATTTTAAAGTGCCTGTGGAGGCATCAAATGCAAGAAGAAGTGAATTTGTTGAGGCAATATATACGCGCGAGCTTGCCTTATCATATGAGGGGCGGGTGTTGAATGTTGGGCCCACATTTGCTTTCCACAAAATTTTTCCTAATTTTGAAAAAGAGATTAGCTGAGTGCCGTCAATCACAAATACCCCTCCCCCGTGCGCGCGTGCGCTCTGCCCGTCTGCAAGAGGGGAGTCAAACAATACTTTGCCGTCTTTTTCATTGAGCACAATTAGCCTGTCTTTGAAAACTGCATACACTTCCCCGCCAGATGCGTCCAGGTAGCGCAAAGAGAGGTTTTGAAATTCTTTTTCAAATGAGAATTGGGACTCTTTGGGGTATTTCCACAAAAGCTTTGTGTCCGAGAGTGAGTGAGCCTCTATTTGCCCCGCATCAGAGCCTGCTATTATGCTCCCCTCCCCTTTTGCAGGAGGAGAGTGCGCCCCACCTGCCAACGTAAATGCCACCTTGGAGCTTCCTTGCGAGAGGCTCAGGGAATAAACATGCCCGCTATCTGTTAGCACGTATGCGTATGAGAGGCTCTCTATAGGCTTTCCCACTATCTCTGCAGGGAAATACACGGGATTCTGCCATTTTGCGCCCGCAAAAAGAGCCGGGGCTAGAAGCAATAAAAGAAAAACAAAATTAATTGCAAATAAAGAAAATTTCCCCATAAGCTTCATGCACCCAACAAAGAATCGAACTCGCCATTTATTAAGCTTTTTCGAATCTCGCGCGGGTCTTTGCCGTTTACAGTGACGCCTAATGAGACACAGGAGCCGAGCACCTCGCTTGCGCCTGCCTTTAGCCCTTTTGCAAGGGTGGAGGATTGCTTTGCTTTTGCAATGCTTACTACTTGCTCAAATTTGAGGTCTCCGACTATTTTCGGGTCTTCGGCGCCTCCTTTTTTGCCTTTTTCTATTCCAAGCTCTTTTTTTATGAGCTCGCCTGTTGCGGGAGAGCCGATTTCAAAGCGCCATTTCTTTGTGTCTTTGTCAACTATTACTTTTACAGGTATTTTTATTCCCTTAAAAGAGGCGGTTTCCTTGTTTAAGTCTGCCACAAGCGCCCCTATGTTTACTCCCATTGGAGCCAGCGCTGGCGCCAGCGGGGGGCCGGGTGAAACCTTGCCTCCTTCAACTATTGCATTTATTGTTGTCTCTGCCATGTATTAATCACCTAAATAAAGAAAATTTAGTGAAATAAATAGGCAATTTGTGCTTAAAAAGGGTTATGGAAGCTAAATCCTAC
>Ga0210057_1000816_pt1 | contig 50059 bp, 52 predicted proteins | sample CryGeyCG2114_010_2_FD_183968 | JGI IMG/M metagenome (GOLD analysis project Ga0210057, IMG submission 183968) | Groundwater microbial communities from aquifer - Crystal Geyser CG10_big_fil_rev_8/21/14_0.10 (SPAdes) (version 2) | ecosystem: Environmental > Aquatic > Deep subsurface > Groundwater ...
TAGTTCTCGTGGTCTTATAAGACCTATTCTAGATTTTTCTCGAATAGGAATGTTATAAATTGCGGGAGCTGGGCTTTATACCTAAATGAATCAGGAGGAAAAATGATTGGATTGAAATATTGCAGAGTGTTGGAAGAAGCAGATGGAACAGATAACAGAACCCGATATCGTGGGATTAGAGCAATTTATAGAGATGAGGTTTTGACTATTGAAGAAATAGTTTTAAAGATAAGAGACAGCAATAACGGTCTTTTGAATGAGCCGGTTGGTTTTGCTGCCAAATCTCATTATGGAAGTCTTAGTATTGCTGCAAGAGATTTAGAAAAAGCTCAAGAACAAAGCTTTAGAAGAGTTAATTAAGTAAATTTAAAAACTTCTATCTCTTAGTGAGAGAAGGAAATATATGAAAATGGATTTTAAAAAAGTTGAAAAAAAATGGCAGCAGGAGTGGGAAAAGAAAAAGATATTTGAGGTAAAAGAGGGAAAAGGCAAAAAGTTTTACTGCCTTGAGATGTACCCGTATCCTTCTGCGAGTTTTCTTCACATGGGGCATGTAAGGAATTACACTATTGGAGATGTTTATGCAAGATTTAAGAGAATGAATGGCTTTAATGTTTTATACCCGATGGGTTATGATTCTTTTGGCTTGCCTGCAGAAACAGCTGCTAAGAAGGAAGGAACACATCCTAAAGAGTATACTGAAAAAGCAATTAAGAAAGTTATGGAGTATCAAAAGTCTTTAGGAAACAGTTATGACTGGAGCAGGAGTATAGCAAGTCATGAGCCCGATTATTACAGGTGGAATCAGTTTTTCTTTTTAAAAATGCTTGAAAAAGGACTTGCATACCGAAAGAAAGCTCCTGTTAATTTTTGCGAGAAATGCGAGAGTGTGCTGGCGAATGAAGAAGCAGAGGGAGGAAAATGCTGGAGATGTGGGAATGAGGTTGTTCAAAAAGATTTAGAGCAGTGGTTTTTTAAAATTACAGATTATGCAGACAGGCTTTTGAAAGATTTGAATAAAATAGACTGGCCTGAAAGAATAAAGACAATGCAGGAGAATTGGATTGGAAAGTCTTATGGTGTTGAAATTATGTTTGAGATAGACGGGGAGAAATGGCCGGTATTTACAACAAGGCCAGATACTATTTTTGGAGTTACATTTATGGTTATTTCAGCCAAACATCCTAAATTGATTGAACTGGCTGATAAAAACAAGAGGAAAGAGGTAGAGAGATTTGCTGAAAAATGCAAGAAAGCGGAAGCTGGAGATTTGGAAAAACTTGATAAGGAAGGAGTTTTTATTGGAAAGTATGCTGTAAACCCGATTACAAATGAGAAAATCCCGGTTTATGCAGGTAATTTTGTCCTTTCTGATTACGGGTGTGGAATGGTGATGGCTGTTCCTTGTCATGACCAGAGAGATTTTGAGTTTGCAAAAAAGTATAAGATAGGCATGAATGTTGTGATTCAACCAGACAATGGCAAACTAAATGAAAAGCAGATGAATAAAGCTTATACTGGAGAGGGAATACTGGTTAATTCTGGAAAGTTTAATGGACTAAACAGCAGGAAAGCAATAGAAGAGATAACAAAATATTTGGAGAGTAAAAATATTGGAAAGAAAACTGTGAATTACAAGATTAAAGACTGGCTGATATCAAGACAGAGATATTGGGGAACTCCGATACCTGTAATTTATTGTGAGAAATGCGGGATTGTTCCGGTTAGGGAGGAAGAACTTCCGGTTTTGCTTCCTGAAAAAGTGGATTTTAAGGTGACTGGAAATCCATTATCTGCAAATAAGGGGTTTGTAAATGCTAAATGCCCAAAATGCGGGAAAATTGGCAGGAGAGAGACGGACACTATGGGCGGATTTGTCGATTCTTCCTGGTATTTTTTGAGATATTGTGACAGCAAGAACAAGAAACAGGCATTTGACAGTAAGAAGGTTGAGCATTGGATGCCTGTTGACCAGTATATTGGGGGAGCAGAACATGCAGTTATGCATTTGATTTATGCAAGATTTTTTATAAAAGTTTTGAAGGATTTGGGATTTGTCAAGTTTGATGAGCCTTTTGCAAAATTGTTTAATCAGGGAATTTTGTACAAGGATGGTGCAAAGATGTCAAAAAGCAAGGGGAATGTTGTTTTTCAGACAGATATTTCTGAAAAGTATGGAATTGATACAGCAAGATTGTTCTTAATGTTTGTATCTTCTCCTGATAAGCAGATGGAGTGGAGTGATGAGGGAGTTGAAGGAAGTTACAGAATCATAAACCGGATAATAAGAATGAAAGACAATTTGAAGAACAAATCAAATGTCAGAGAAGACAGCAAGGTAAACATTATGGTAAAGAGGGTTACAGAGGCTATTGAGAAATTTGAGTATCCAAGAGCAATTGTTTCAGTTATTGAAACAATTGATTCGTTCTCTGATGGGATTTCAAAAAAGAATTATGAAAGCTTGTTAAAAATTATCTCTCCATTTTGCCCGCATGTTGCAGAGGAGTTGTGGCATGAGATTGGAAATAAGAGTTTTGTAAGTTTGGAAAAATGGCCTGCTGTTGATGAAAAGAAAATTGATGAAAAATTTGAGGAACAAGAACAAGCCTCAGATAAGCTGGTTGGAGATATTTTGAATATTATCAAAATTATCAAGGAAAAGCAAGGCAAAGAAGCTGAAAAGGTTTTTGTTTATGTTCTTCCAAAAGAGATTGATGCTTATAATAAAAAAGAAATTGAAAAAAAGGTTGGAAAGAAAGTTGAGATTTATTCTGTTTCTGACAAGAAAAAGTATGACCCTGAAGGAAAAGCTGGAAAAGCAAAACCAAACAAACCCGCAGTTTATTTGGAGTGAAAAGTTCTAGAAGAACTTTTATTAGACAATGTGCTTTCAGCACATTACATCAACCAAAGACTGTTGATTGGTAATAAGGTTTAAAACCTCTTTTTACTTTTTGTTATAATGAAAAATATTTATGTTTTACTGGCTTTAGTTTTAGTTGTTGTGCTTCTTGGAGGATATTTAGTTTATATAGTTTACCAGCAGAAAATTCTGCTTAATATCATGGTTGGAAAGAATGAAACAATAGGAGTAATTAATTCTAATGTCACAACAGAGATGTTTTACCGGAATATGAGGTTTAATTCTTCAAAAATTTCATTTCATATTTCAAATGATTGCAGTGATTACAGACGAGAGAGAATGATTGATGCAATGTCTATGCTTGAAAATCATACTCTTTTAACTTTCAAGGAATCTTCTGATGAGAATATGCAGGTACATATTTTTTGTTCAAGAGAGGCAAAGAATGTTACAGCCAAAGAATATATAGTCGGAGAGGGAGGTCCAACAAAAATTATTGATACCGGGCTTTTTAATTTAATTTTGGAAGGAGAGTTAAGCTTGTTTCAGACAAGCATAGACTGCATTTCTCCAAATGTTGAGATGCACGAGCTTCTGCATGTTTTGGGATTTGCACATGTGAATAATACAGAAAGCATAATGTACCCCATCTCTTCATGCAACCAGAAGATAACGCAGGATATTATAGACAGCATAAACTCACTTTATTCATATTTACCTGAACCTGATTTATACCTTGCGAATCTTAACCTTACAAAAAAGGTGGGGTATATTGACTTTCAGATAGAAATTGGGAATCAGGGGCTAATTTCTTCTCCAAATGTAATGTTGATTGTTGAGAATAATGAAAAGCAGGAAGAATTTGAAATTCCTGCTTTAGAAGTGGGGGAAGGAAGAATTCTTGATGTGAAGAATCTGAAGATTTCAGGGAATTTAGTTTTTTATGTTGATTATAATGACCTGAATAAAGATAATAATGTTTTGAGGGTGTAATTTTGAAGTGGTAAGTTTTGGAAAGATTTATAAAGTTTAAATCAGTAGACTTTTATGGCAAGGAAGTATAATTTTAAATCCCGTGGTAGAAGAAGGAATTTTGGAGAAGAGGGTATAGTTACTATTATAGAAAAACCTGGAGTGAAACATAGTCTTCGGGGGAGGTATGAACCAGTTGATTTTGGTGATGATGATTCTGAGGAACATGCAGTAGATGGGGTTTTGTACGGCCCGGGTTTTATCAGGAGGAGGAGTTTGTAAAATGGCAAGAGAACATTCTCTTGGAATTCATAGAAGAGATTTAGCAAGATTTGATATTGGGGATGATTTAGAATATGGTTTATTAGAGGGAGCAGACCTTGACTTAGCAAAAATTGACCCTGAAAATGTTAGCGTTTCTTTAGAACATGTTTGTAGGGCTGTTAAAAGAATTGGTGAGCCTCAACAAGTTGTTTTAGATGAACCAGAGGTGCCGGGTGTTGAATCTGATGTAAATGATAGTTATATAGATGCGCTTGTATGTGCAAAAAAAAAATTGTCCAGTGCTAAAGTTAAAAAGTTGGAGAAAGAGCTTGAAAAAGCAAAGACAGAGAGATTAGAACGTCTTCGCAGGGTTGTAGAGGAGTGTCGAGAGATGAGAGGAAACTATACCCCCTTGCCCATTCCGGTTACAATAAAACAAATCAGCGGAGTTACCACTCATTACCTTAGAACTGGCTCTATAACTGATATCCCTAGAGGACATTCAATTTCAAGAAAACCTGATAAGTATTAATGTCAGAAATTAAACCGCACCATTTATGGTGCGAATGCAACTCTATTGCTTTAATTTCTGAACATCCTAAAAATAAGTGCCAGTCATAAACCACACTTTTTAAGGCTTCAAAGTTCTTTGAACTTTGATAGTCATCAAAAATCTTTAATTTTTGAGATGTGGTTGACACTTATTTTTTTGATTTTAGTTTTTATTCTAAGATAGCTTTTATTCTTCTGACACCTGCTGAAGATGATTCTTCTTTCAGAATTTTGAATTTTCCAAGCTCACTGGTGTTTTTTACATGTGGTCCTGCACAGATTTCTTTGGAAAATTCTCCAACTGAATAAACAAATACTTTTTCTCCATACTTGTTTTCAAAAATTCCCTGAGCTTTTTCTTTTTTAGCTTGTTCAATTGTCATTTCCTCGCATTTGATTAAAAGTTTTTCCTGTATTTTTTTATTTACCAGCTCTTCAATTTCTTTTAGTTCTTGTTCTGTTAGTTTTCTGTCAAAATTGAAATCAAATCTTAGCCTTTCTGGAGTAATATTGCTTCCTCTTTGGTGGAGGTCTGGCTTTTTCAGCACCTGCCTTAGTGCTTGTGCAAGCAGATGGGTTGTTGTATGGAGTTTTGTTGTTGCCTCTGAATTATCTGCAAGACCTGACTTGAATCTGCCTTCTGCTGCTGTTCTGCTTTTTTCCTGATGAATCTCTGCCTCTTTTTCGTAACTTTTCATGTCTACTTTAAGATTTTTTTCTTTTGCGAGCTCTTGTGTAATTTCTATTGGGAAGCCATAGGATTGGTAGAGCAGGAAAGCATCTTTTCCTGAAATTGTTCCTTTTGATTCTTTTGTTATTTTTTCAAAATATCGCAAGCCAGAAGCTAAAGTTTCTCTGAATCTGGTTTCTTCTTTTTCTATTTGTTCAAGTATAAATTGCCTGTTTTTTTGCAGATTGGGGTAGTCATCATAAATTTCAAGAACTTTTTCCGCTATTTTTTTTGTGAAATTGTTCTGCATCATCAGGAATTTCCCATATCTTACCGCCCTTCTTATCAATCTTCTTAGAACATAGCCCTGTTCTGTGTTGCTTGGAGAAATTCCTTCTGCGAGAATCATTACAGCTGCCTTGAGATGGTCTGCTATTATCCTCATTGCGCGTGTTTCTTCTTCATCTTTTCCATACTTTCTCTTTGATATTTTTTCTATTTCTTTTATCATTGGCAGGAAAGAACCTGTAAGGTAATTGTCTTCTATTTTTTTTAGGACAGCAATTGTTCTTTCTACGCCCATGCCCGTATCTACATTTTTTTGTTTTGCAAGATTGTAACTGCCTTTTTCATCTTTATTGTACTGCATTAAAACATCATTCCAGATTTCTATCCAATTGCTATCTTCTGAATCAAATTTTTTAGGAGCAGGATTATTATTTGTTTTCCAGAAAAACATTTCTGTGTCTGGCCCGCAAGGACCTGTTTTTCCTGCTGGTCCCCACCAGTTATTTTTTCTTGGCAGGAAAGCTATTCTCTCTGGTTTTATTCCGAGTTTCATCCAGGTTTCAGCTGCTTCATTGTCTTTTTCAACTTCTTTATCTCCTTCAAAACAAGAGACTGCGAGTTTTTCTATGGGGATTTTAAGAATTTTGGTTAGGAATTCAAAGCTGTATTCAATAGCCTCTTTTTTAAAGTAATCACCAACAGACCAGTTCCCAAGCATTTCAAAGAAGGTATGGTGGAAGGTATCGCCCACTTCTTCTATATCTTGTGTTCTTATGCATTTCTGGACATTAACAAGGCGTTTTCCAGAGGGGTGTGGCTGTCCTAAAAGGTATGGGACGAGCGGATGCATGCCTGCTGTTGTAAATAAAACAGTCGGGTCATTTTCAGGAATTAAAGGGGCATTAGGAATCTCTTTATGGTTCTTGCTTTTGAAGAATTCGATATATGCTTTTATCAGCTGTTTTCGGTTCATGAATTAAGAAGGAGGAAAGGGTTTAAAAATATTAGTTTCTATCGCAGATTGCCAAGCCTTTTTTGAATTTCTTTCAATTCAGATTCTATTCTTTTTTTGCCTTTAATTTCTTTTACTCTTACTTCTTTTTCATTTAATTCATGGAATTCTGGTTTCGGAAGAGTATTGGATAATTTTTCTGTTTCTTCTGAAAATTCTTTTAACTGGACTTTAAAATTGTTTTTTTCACTAAACTCCTGTTTTCTCAACTTTTTGAATTTTTTTATTTTTTCCAGGATTTTTAATATTTCCATCTGGCTCGAAAGAATCTGCTCTCTAGCTTCTAGAGCTGTTTTGTAATCAATTAAAGTGTAAAGATTGTCTGCCATTTTGTTTATTAATATGATTTTTTCTGTTAATTGACAACCTCTTAACAGCTTCTCTTTATTGAGTCATTTAACTTCATTAATTATCTCTCGCTGTTTCTTACTACTAATCTTAAATTATCAATTTATTATTCTAAATTGCTGAAGACTTTTTTGTCTATAGAGTCAATCATTGACTTTATTTTTTCCATTTCTTCCTCTATGTCTTTAAGCTCATTTTCTTCTCTTAGTTTTGTTTCTTTAATCTTTCTCATTGAATGGTCTATTGCTTCTGTTTTTCTTTTTATTTCATTGAGAAAGTTCATTGCTTCCTGGAATTTTTCTATTTTAACAAAAATCTGCTTTTTTTCAGGAGGAGAGGTGATTGGTGGCTGGGCAAGTGCCATTTGTTTTATTTCTGAGGGTTTAGACGGAATAAATTTCAGTTCTTCTGCCATTGGTCTAATCTCTGGAAGCTTAAGACTTGGAAGCTCAGGAAGTTTTTTTGTTTCTTGAGAAGGCAATTCCGGGAGTTTTAATGAATTAGATGGGGGCAATTGAGGAAGGGGCGGATTCTGGTTTACTGGAGGTTTTGGAATATTTAGACTATGCAATTCCGGAAGCTCTGGAAGCATAGGAAGCTCTATTTTATCCTCTTTTTTTCTGCCAAACATAATATATATTTTCTGAAATATATTTTATATAGCTTTGTTTTAATTGTAAAGTTACAAATGGAAAAACGAAAAGTATTTATTTGGTGTTTTCGGGGGAATTAGATGCAGGTTAGACTTTTGAAAGAAATTGCCTTAGAGCTTGTTGGAAAATCAGGAGCAGATGTTGTAGAGTTATTAATCGGGAAAAGAGATGTTAATGAATTTTTGATAGCAAAAAAACTTAACCTTACTCCAAATCAGGTTAGAAATATCTTGTATAAACTATTTGCACTTAATCTGGTTTCTTTTATTAAGAAAAGAAAAAGAAAAAAAGGGTGGTATGTTAATTTATGGACTTTGAATTCTTTGAAATCAATGGATTTTCTTGAAAAAACTCTTCTTAAGAAAATAGAAGAGGTGGAGAGGCAGTTGAAAAGCAGAGAGACAAAGAGGTTTTATTTATGCAAGACTTGCAATATGGAAGTAAGTGAAGAGACGGCCTTAGCTTATGATTTTTTATGCCAAGAATGCGGACAGGTTTATGATTTGAGCGATAATAATCCTGAAATTGCAGATTTAAAAAAGAAACTTGACAAGCTTAAAAAAGAGCTGGAAGTTGTTAAATCTGAAAAGGGTTTTCTTGTTAAGAAAGATGATACAAGAAAACTTAGAAGATCAAACAAGGAGGAGAAGATGAAAAAAGAAGAACGAAGAAAGGCAAGAGAGGCAAGAAAGAAAGAGAAGGAAAAGCTGAGAAAAAAAGAGGAAAAGCTCAAGAAGAAGAAAACTTCAAGTAATAAACAAAAGGCAAAATCAAAACCTAAATCAAAACCAAAACCAGGGAAAAAAGCCAAGAAAAAATGAGATTTTTTGATAAAATCACAAATATTATTCTGCTTATTAATGTTGTTTTTTTTATTCTTGCAAGCATTTTATTAGTCTTAAATCTTGATTTTATTCAGTATATTGCGCTTCAACCTGCTGCGGCATTGCAGGGAAAAAATTTATGGACTTTGGTTACAAGCATGTTTATGCATGCGAATTTTACACATTTGGCAGTAAACATGATTTCTTTGTTTTTTTTAGGAAGTTTTGTTGAGAAAGTTATTGGCAAAAAAAGATTCCTATTTTTTTATCTCCTTTCAGGCATTTTTGCAGGAATATTTTTTGTTTTAATTGCAGGGACTTTTAATTTTGATTTGAATACTTATGCAGTCGGGGCATCAGGTGCGTTGTTCGGGCTTGCTGGTCTGCTGGCAGTTTTACTTCCTAAATTGAAAGTTTTAGTATTTTTTATAATTCCTATGCCAATGTGGGCTGCAGTGTTCTTTCTGCTGGCAGTTTTATGGCTTATTTCGCTTTCAGCAGGAATCCCGATAGGAAATACTGCCCACTTAGGAGGATTAATATTGGGGCTGGTTTATGGGTTTTACTTAAGAAAAAAATATTCAAGAAAGATAAATATGCTTAATCGGATGCTGGGATAAAATGACTAAAAAAAACAAAAAGAATTTTTTTAATGAGAATTACAAATTTGCTTTTAATTACCTGAAAGAATCTAAAATATACATTTACAGCATTATTTTTATATTTATTGCATCTTTTGCAGTTGGATTGTTTTATCCTGCTTTTTTAAGAGAGTTTATTTTGAATCTTTTTAATGAGCTTTCAGGAGAGTTAGCTGGAGCAAGCTGGATTCAGGCCAGCGTGTTTATTCTTTACAATAATCTGAAAAATTCATTTGTTGGAATGATTTCCGGGGCATTTTTTGGAATTATCCCCCTAATGTCAAGTTTTCTTAACGGGTATATTTTCGGGTTTGTGATAAATGCTTCTACACTTTCATTTAAGGAAGTTTTATTAAGAACAATTCCTCACGGAATTTTTGAAATTCCTGCACTGATTATTTCGCTTTCAGTTGGTATGAGGTTTGGATTTGAAATTTTTCAGAAAAAATTCTGGTATAATCTTGAAAATTTATTAAGAGTTTTCCTTTTTGTTGTTCTGCCTTTGCTGATAATTGCTGCAATAATCGAAAGCAGTTTGTTTGTTATGATTTCCGGCTGAGGATTTGGGAAAGGTTTAAAAGTGTCTATTGAGTAGTATGTTTAATAGGGAAATTAAATAAAAGGAGGTAAATTTAAATGACTTGGTATGGAAAGTTAGTCTTGGTTATTTCAGCTATTGGGGCTATAAATTGGGGACTTGCAACTTTTGGCTGGAATGCTGTATCAAAGCTTATTGGAAGCTGGGCAGGACTTGGAGTAGAGAATCTTGTCTACTACATTGTAGCTCTTTGCGGTATTTGGGCTTTGATAAAGGTGTTTAAATAAACTCTTTTTTTTCTTTTTTTCTTTTTTTGGTTAATTAGAAAAAATTATTCAATCTTTTTTGTTTTGCAAATTCTTTTAATAGGACTGATTTTTCTTTAAAAACTGCAACTGGCAGTTTTAGCCTTTGTTGAGATGATTGGATGGCCTGGTGAAGTGTTTCAAATTTTTCAGGATAATGTTGAAATGCTGTCCGGCTTGTTTCTCTTAAGATTCCCACACCACACGGGGCATAATATTCTGGACGGCATTCTCTTAAGACTAAGCAGGATGCCTGCCTTTTTATTTTTGTCAGGTATTCACAGAGAGCAAGCCTATTCGAGTAATATGCGCCGGTTACTTCATTTGCATAATCTTTTCTTCCATTAAATCCTTCATAGTCTTGCATTAAGCTAAGATTGTTAGTTTTGTTCCAGACAGAGCCGGATATTTTTGCTTCTATAACTTCAAATGAAAATTTGTCTGGAAGAAGAATAAATTCATAGTGGTTTCCAAGATAATAAGAGTGAAAGACATGTATGCCTGAAATTTCCGGAAAGAACCTTATTTTTTCAAGAAGAAACTTGCTTAGAGTGTCATCAACTGCGGTTATTGCCCATCTTGTGGGAACAAGCTTTCTTTGAATTTTTAATCCTAGAAGCCCTGCTGAAAGAACTTTGATTATGCTGCTTGTTTCTATTTTGTTTTGATATAGCTCTTTGAGTGCTGTTTTTGCTTTAGCATCATAATCTGACGAAAGATAATCCATTCTTCTTTCAACTTTAGGATTTTCTTCTATTCTCATTGACTTTAGGGGAGCGGGATTTCCAATAAGTGCGTGGCAGATGTCTAAGGTTATTTTGTTTATTGGGGCTTTTTTTAAAAAAAATTCTGTTGAAACTGGTTTTTTTGCAAGAGCTATTTCCTGCATTTTGCTTTTGAAAGAATTATTGCCTTTTATTCTTGCTTTAAATCTTGGGTATATTAGCCGGCTTCGGTACTCTAGGATTTTGTCTAATTGAAGATTTTCTTTATGCCAGATTTCGGGCATGCTGTATTTTTCAGTGTTGTCATGCTCTTCTGAAGAAAGAAGCCCGGCATTTATGTTAGGATAGCCTGCTCTGCCGATAAATACCTCGGCAGGGCTTCCTGAAAAATGCGTTTTATTTATCTGTTTAAACTTAGAAAGAATTGAGCATGATTTTCCACAAAGACCTTTTCCCATACACTTTAGACAGAGCTGGTAGTTTGGTTGCATAACTAAAATAAGAATTAATAGTTTATATTAATAATTATAATTCAGAATATACTCTTCTAAATTTTTAAGTTTCTGCTTATCCCTTTATGTCGCTTATACCAAGCAAGATGAACAATGCTCCAACCATGATTACTGCCCAGAAAACTCCTCCTTTAAGGAATTCCCATGCTGCAGTCCATAGATTGAATGCTCCCCAATTCTGGGAGTAGAATCCTACTAAAATCATTCCGACTACTAGGATAAGCCCTAACAATAATTCAACCCATTTATTCATAATAAATCTATCTTTTTTTGCTTTAAAAATATTTCTATACTTCAGAAATAACAATTTCTGACAGTAGTAGAAAACCCAAACCCATAATTAAAAAGATTTTCTATACTTCAGAAATAACAATTTCTGACAGTAGTAGAAAACCCAAAACCATAATTAAAAAGATTTTCTATACTTCAGAAATAACAATTTCTGACAGTAGTAGAAAACCCAAAACCATAATTAAAAAGATTTTCTATACTTCAGAAATAACAATTTCTGACAGTAGTAGAAAACCCAAAACCATAATTAAAAAGATTTTCTATACTTCAGAAATAACAATTTCTGACAGTAGTAGAAGATAGTTTTTATTCCAGTATGCTAGAATCTGTTTATTATTCTCCATCATACTTAAATATTTAAGCTTTTATTAGTTTATAATTAAAAGATGGCTGATGAAAATAATTCTTTGATGGAAAAAGAACTTAACAAAGATATTTATGAAAAGAATGAAGAACAACAAACTCTTGTTGAAAAAAAAGAAATAGATTTGCCGTTGGTCCAAATTACAGAAAAAGAAAAAGTGATTGTTATTCCCAAAAAGGAAAATTATGATATCATTGATGCATTGAAGCTGGTGTCTCCAGGAACACAACTTAGAGATGCTATGGAAGACATTGCAAGAGCCAGGAAGGGAGCTTTGATTGTTCTTGAGCTCACTTCTCTTTCAGATGTTGTTGAGGGGGGATTAAAGCTGAATTGCAAGTTTACTCCTCAAAGACTTTTTGAATTATCAAAGATGGACGGGGCAGTAATTCTCTCAGAAGATTTAAAAAAAATAATTTATGCAAATTGTTTGCTTGTTCCAAGCCCGTTAATTCCAACTAATGAAACCGGAACAAGACATAAAGCTGCCGAGCGAACAGCGAGGCAGACTAAAACTTTGGTTATTGCAATTTCTGAAAGAAGAAATGCTATAACACTCTATTATTATAATCTGAAATACTCTTTAAGGAAGACAGAAGAAATTTTGAACAGGGCTATGGAAAAATTGCAGGTATTGGACAAGCAAAGAGAGATTTATAACAGCCTTATTGAAAGTCTAGATACTTTTGAGGTTACAGGTTTGGCTTCTACTTCTAATGTGGCTTCTGTGCTTCAGAGGACAGAGATTATGATTAGAATCTCTGAAACTATTAAAAGAGATATAATTGAGTTAGGCAACGAAGGAAATCTTGTAAAAATAAGATTTAAGGAATTAATTAAGAATATAGAGAAAGATAGCAGATTAGTGATAAGAGATTATCTTGACTCTGACAGATATTACAAGGATATTTCAAAGATGAATTTTGACAACCTTCTTGACTTGCAAAAGGTATTGGAAATTATTTTTGGAAAGAAAGAGGAAGAGATAATAAGACCGAGAGGATACCGGCTTTTTGACAGACTCGACTTTCCAAAAAAAGATGTGGAAATTGTAATAGACAAGTTCTCAAATTTAGACGAGATTTTTTCTGCCACGCTTGATGATTTTGAAAAAATTTTTAGAGATAGGGAAACTGCAAAATTCTTTATGGAAGAAATTTCAGGTTTGAAGGATAGGATAATAATCGGCAAGAGGCTGTGATAAGGTTAAATATCTCGCTGGTGGCATGAATCCTTAGGACTTCGAGAATTTACTAATTCTTGATTGCACTTAAAAATTATTGATTTTTGATGTTCAGTAATCGTGAGCTAAAGTAAAAACATTTAAATACTATAACTATTTATAATAGACTATAAAGAGTTATAAAATGTCCACAACAATACAAATCTCAGATAATGTAAAATCCATTTTAGATAGAATGAAAATGATAGAAAGAGAAACTTATAATGATGTAATTGAAAGAATGATAGAGGATGATTTGGAATTGAACGAAAAAACAAAAGTTGAGATTGAAGAAGCAAGAAAAAGAATAAAAGCCGGAAAATTCATAATTCAAGAGGAAGCTAAAAAAAGGCTGGGATTATAATGCCATTTAAAATAGTATGGGACGAAGAGGCATATAATTCTTTAAATAAACTTGAACAGAGTATTTCTAGAAGAATTTTCAAGAAAGTTGAAGAGTTATCAGAAAATCCTTTTTCTAAAGACATAAAAAGATTAAAGGTATGCAATGATTTTAGATTAAGAGTTGGAGATTATAGAGTAGTATTTTCTATTGAACAAAATACAATCCAAATTCTAAAAGTTGGACATCGGAAAAATATCTATAATTGACGAAAAAGTTTGGAAGTTAATCTTAATGACCTCAAGAGTTAATAATTCTTGATAGCATCCAAGAATCTTTGATTTTTGGTGTTAAGTAATCTTTGGGAGCGTCATCACTCTTATTGACGATAAAGCATTTTTCGGCTTTGGGAACATGTAACTGAAATTGAATAATCGCGATAGCTTTTTATAGTATACCCTATTATGTTTTTTATGGAAAAGAGATTGGTGTCGCTTGTAATTTTGCTGTCCATAACATTACTATTTGTTTCTATGCCAGTTGTATCTGCTCAAACTTATTCTGGATTTTCAAAATTTACAGACAGCATTAGATTATTCTTCTCTTCAGGAGATAATAAAGCGAATTTAGCTCTTGATATTAGAGAGAAAGAAGTTAACTCGGCTATTTCAAATTTGGAAGCGGGGGATACAAAAAATGCAGAGAAGAATTTAAATTCTGCTTCTGAAAAACTAAAAATAGTTCAAATACTTGCTTCACCAGATATTTCTGCTGATGTAAAAGAGAATATTGATGGTGTTGAGAATAAAATTAGGGAAACTAAAGGAGATTATGAATTATTGGATAATTATCTTAGTGAAGAGGAAAAAACAAAATTATCAATGGATATTTCTGAAAAGGTCTTTAGTTATTGTGATGAATTAGCTATGCAAGATTATGCCTTAATGCAAAAAGATGAAAAATGCAAATCTTATGCATGGATGGAAAATAAGATAAAACAAAGATTAAATGAAGAGCAGGAAAACTCTAAAGGTGAAATTGAAACTCAAGTTCAAGCATGCATGAATAATCCTAAAGAATGCAATTGTGATAATATTAAACTTCTTTCAGAAAAAACAAAATGTGAAGAATACAAATCCTTGGCAATAAAATGCGAATTCCAAAATGATAATTCGGCTTGTGAAAAAATAAAAATGTTTAATTTACAAGTTTCAGAAAGAGAAAAATATGAAAAAGAAATAATTGAAAAATATCTTCCTGCAGAATGCTCTGAAGCAGGAGTAAGAGACGGAGCTGAATGCAAAAGACTTATTCTTACTCTTAGTCAACCTAAAACAGAGTGTATTGAAAATGGTGAATATGTCGGGGAAGAAAAATGCCGGGAAAAATTAGTAAATCAGAGGAATGTTGTTAAAGAATGTGTAGTTGATGGAAAACTTGTTGACCCTGAACAATGCAGAAATATCGTTAAAGAGGGAAATAAACCAACTGGAAAAGAATGGGAACTAATGTCTGGAGAATGCAAAGAAAGAGGAGTTTATGATCCTGTTGCGTGTGATGAAATTGTTAACCTTCCTCGGTCTTGCAAAGACGCAGGATATTATACAAAAAAAGAATGTGAAGCAATGATTTTAAATCAGAATCTTCCTAAAGAATGCGTTGACGCAGGAGCTTTAACTCCTGAAGCATGTGAAAAATTAAAACTCCCCTCTGATTGCCAAGGAGCATATTCTAGAGAAGAATGTGAAAAAATAAAAATAGAACAAAAATTTCCAGATGAATGTAAAATTGCAGGAGAATTTGACCCTGCAAAATGCGCAGTTATAATGATTGGAGATCAATCTCTTGTAGTAACTGCTGGAGCTGAAATGGAATATTTAGTCAGGCAAGGGTTAACTTTTGAAGAAATTCCAAGCGTTTGTATGAATGAAAAAAACTTTATCAGAAGTATGGATTGTGATGCAGAACTTGCAAAGAAAGGTATAGTTCTGCCCCCCCCATCAGATACTTCAAATATTCCTAAGGAGTGCATGATTAACGGGGTTTCTGTTTCTCCCCTAGAATGCCAAAATAAATTAGAAAAAAATATTATAATTGATACAACACCAAAAGAATGCCAGAATGCAGATGTTACAAATTCCGAAGAGTGTGGGAAATTTATAGAAGAAAAAAGAATTGAAGAAGGTATTGGAATTAATATGCCCCCAGAATGCGTTGGAATCTCCATTGAAGAATGTAAGAAAGTTATGGAAGAAAAAGGCATCAAAGTTGAGAAAATTGAGCAAGTTCAGAGAGTAGAGAAAGTTGAAAAAGTCCAGAAAATGTGCAAAGAAGGAGAGGTTTGTGAAGAAGAAACAGGGTATGAGGAAGTAACATTGCCAAGAGAATGTATTGAAATGGGGGTGTCAGATGTTAAAGATTGTAAGATAATTGCTGGAAGAATCAATGAAGAAAGAATAAAAAACGGAGAAAAAATAACTCTTGATGAAGATGGAAAAGTTGAGTATATGCATCCTGAACAAATAGAAAAGATTATTGAAGATTCACGAAAAACAGCTCAAGAAATAAAACCTAATCTTGAAATAGCTGAAGGGGTAAAGCAAGAGATTAAGGATTTAGAAATTAATATGAACCAAATTGAAGAAAGAAGAGAGCGAGAAATAAGCGGGGGAAATGTTGGAGGAAATAATGTTGTTCAGGAACAAAATGAAATTAATAATGAATTAAGCTCCGGAGACTCATCTGGGAAAAATAATGAAATTTCAGGAGGAAGTGAATCCTCTGGAAGTTCTGAAGGTAATTTTGTAGAGGGCGGTGGTAGTGAAAGCAGTGAAGGAGATTCTGCTGGTGGAGACAGTGGAATAACTGGAGCAGTAATAGGTTCGGGGAATAAAGAATCATTTTTGGGAAGGTTTTTTAAGAGGATATTTGGATAATGAAAAAGAGTATAATTATTGGATTGGTTGTACTAGCTATAGTCTTAGTTTTTGGTGTTTTTTATTTTATTAATCAAAATAAAGATTTAAATCAAATTGATACAACTAATCCTGAAGAGGTTAATGATTATATAGGAGAATCAACAACAATAATTCGCAAAGATTTTAAAGCAATAATAAAGGATGACTGGCCAGAATCAGAAATTCCTCCATCCACTTATTTTTATCTTCCACCCAATGTTGCACAAGAAGATGTTAATGCTGAAGTAATTTTCATTGCAGTTACATTTTTAGGAGAAAACAATCAGTATACTTTAGAGAGTTTATTAGAACAGGGCATTAAAAACTCAAAGAAGATTATGCCGGATTTTGAGTTAACAGAAAGCATTGATTGGAAAAACACTTATTTCACAGGCAAAAAAATTAAGTTTATTGGAACTTCAGATGGAGTGAAAAGAAGCAGTTTGCAGGTTTTTGGTATTAAACATAATAATCTTTATGCAATAACTTATTCTTGTCCTATTGCTAACTGCAACTCGTATGGAGTTTATAACCGTTTATTAGAAAGTTTTGAACCTGTTGAAGCTGAACAAAAATAATCTTTCTTATTGTCTTTTATGCCAGAAATGAAAACTGCACCCTTTAGGGCGTGGTTGGCACTTGTTTTTTTGATTTTACAGGTTCGGAGAGCACATAACTGGCTAATTTTGCAGAGTTTAACTTTTAGCTATTTTTATCACCCAACTTTTTTAGTGTTTTTTAGTCAGCGTCGATAAAAATTCTAAATTTAGTGGAAAAAGTTTCCACTTTACTATCTAAAAATTATAATTTCTAAAGTGAAAACTTTTTGGAGAACCTTAATCTAAGGTTAATAATTTCACGGGGTGTTAGTCCTATCAGTTTTTGTCTTTAGAAAATTTTAATAAGCCCCCTGTTTTTAGTTTATGATGTTGTCAGAAAAGGAAGTTTCAGAAATTAGAGAGCATCTTGACAAGGCACAAAACCCGATTTTTCTTTATGATAATGATGCAGATGGATTGTGCTCTTATCTTTTGCTTAGAAGGTATCTTGGAAGAGGAAAGGGAGTTGTTGTAAAATCTTACCCCGGAATAAATGAAACTTATGCAAAAAAAGTTCAGGAGCTTAATGCAGACTATGTCTTTATTTTAGATAAGCCTGTTGCATCTAAGGAGTTTATTGAGGAAATGAGGGAGATTAATATTCCAATAGTCTGGATAGACCATCATGATGTTGAGTATCCTAAGGATATTGCTGTTTATAACCCGCTTTTTTCCTTGGAAAAAAGCAATGAGCCAGTTTCTTTTTTATGTTATGAGATTATAGGTGGAAAGGAAGAAGAATTATGGCTTGCAGTTGTAGGATGTATTGCAGATGGATTTTTCCCTAAAATCGCTAAAAAATTTGGAGAGAAAAATCCGGAGCTTTGGGGGGAGGTTAATAGCGCCTTTGATGTTTTTTATAAAACTGAAATTGGCAGGGTTGCAAGAATCCTGAATTTTGCTTTGAAAGATTCAACTACCAATATTGTAAGAATGATTAAGTTTTTGACAGATGTAAAAAATCCTTCAGAGGTTTTAGATGAGAATGAGAAAAATAAGTTTATGTATCATCGGTTTAATCAGATTAACCAAAAATACCAAAAACTTCTTGAAAAAGCAGATAAGATTAAAGGCAATCCTCTAATATTCAAATATTTTGGGGAATTGAGCTTAAGCGCAGATTTGTCTAATGAGCTGAAGTATAATCATCCCGAAAGAATGGTTATTGTTGCATATACTCGCGGGGTGAAAATAAATATTTCTGTTAGGGGAGAAAATGCAAGAAAATTTACCTTAACTGCAATAGAAGGTTTGGAAAATGCAACTGGCGGGGGGCATGAAGTTGCATGCGGGGCATCTATCAAAAGCGATGATTTGGACAAGTTTATTGAGAATTTTAAAGGGGTTATGAAGGAATAGACTTATATCCCTAAGAGGGCTTTGATTATAATAAAGCCTATAATCACTATTATTGCCACTTTTATTATATCTAATGCAATATTAACTGGATCATTTCCCCTCATTTTTTGAATACACTCTTTTGCAGCTCTTTTATGTCTAATCTTATGTTATTTAAATCCTCTATGTTCTTAAATCTTTTGTCTAAATCCAGTACACCTTTCTTTTGTTCATCTAGCCGTTCGCTAAGCTCATTAATCTTTAATTGTATTAATATAACCATACTAAAGATTATTGTTCCAATTATGATTACTATAAGCATAGTAAAATCTATTCTTTGTAATGAGAAGAGATATGTAGAAAATAAGGTAACTACCAATCCTATTATGAATTGGATAATAATATCTTTTAATAAAGCCATATAACCTAATTACTTTATAGTTTTATAAGAATTTATGTTTCTTAGAAAATATTTTAAAAAGATAGATTTTTAAACTCTTTTTTCTCCTGATTTTTATGAATGTGCTAAGATTGATTATGGATTGTGTTGCAATTCCTAAGAATTAATTTTAGTTGTAAATTTATTTCTGTTAAAATGAAGAAAGTTAAGGATTTTATATGGGAACTGGGCATGTCTGTTGAACAGATTGTTGATGATTTTGGCAGCCTGGGCTATCAGGCAATCGAGTTGAATCAGGCCTCTAATGTCGTCCTGAAGATGAAAGAGCAAAATGCTAAAGTTTTTCTTACATTTACATCTAACATGGTTACATCTGGCTTGCGGGGATTTTTTGCACAGCTTATTAGTTTGGGCATTGTTGATGTTATTGTAACAACTTCTGCTTCTATCGAGGAGGATATAATGAAATCCCTTGGTGAAAATGTGGAGATAACAAGCTTTCATGCAGACGATGTTCAGATGCATGAGAAAGGAGAGAATAGGATTGGAAACTTGATGATAAGAAATGAAAGTTATGTTAGGTTTGAGGATACAATTGCCTCCTATATTCAAAAAATCTATGAAAAACAAAAGAGAATAGCTGTTTCTGAATTGTTAAGGGAATTCGGCTTAATGTTGAATGACGAGAATTCAATTTTGTATCAGGCTGCTAAAAAAAATGTACCTATCTTCTGCCCGGGAATTGCAGATTCTGCAATTGGTTTTCATTTGTTTATGTTTCAGCAGAAACATAAGGATTTTGTTGTAGATGTGATAGATGATGTAAAAAATGCTATATTCTGCTCGAATTATGACGAGAAGAAGGGATTGATTTCTTTAGGGGGAAGTATTTCAAAACATTATGCCATTTTTACAGGATTACTAAATGGAGGATTTGATTATGTTGTTTATATGACAACTTCTCATGAAAGTTCAGGAAGCATGTCCGGAGCTTCTACTAAGGAGGCTATTTCATGGGGGAAGATAAAAGATAATGCAGATGCTGCAACAGTAAGGGGGGATGTTACAATTACTTTCCCACTAGTCATGATAAATGTTCTGGAGAAATTGAAGAGGCGTGATTTGTTAAAATGAATGCCAGATTTGTTTTAGACAAGAAGAAAGTTCTTGAGCAGTATACTAACCTTAAGGCTCTTGGGCTGAAAGTTTCATACAGCTTTAAGACAAATAGGGATATCGGAAAAGTTTTAGAAGAGCTGACTGATTCTGAATTTTCTATTCATCTTACTGATGAAGTTGACATGATAACAGAAAAAGGGAAAATATGGTTTTTTTCTCAGGCCTGGAATCAGGAAGACATCAGAAATCTTATTGAGAGGGGTGTGAGGAATTTTGTTGTTGATAATGGGAAAGATTTGATGGAGCTGCTGGATTTTATCGAGAGAAATAAGATTAAAATTAATTTATTGTTGAGGATGAAGTTTCAGGAGCATAGAGTTGGTTCTGGAAAATATTTTGTTTATGGCATGCCGTCTAAAAAAGTTAATGAGATTATTTCTGATATTAAGGACAATGAACTTATTGGTTTGCTTGGAGTGCATGTACACAGAAAGAGCCAAAATACAAGCGAGTGGAATATTAAAGAAGAATTAAGAGATTCTTTGAGTGAAGAAAGCCTGAAGAGAATCAATATTATCAATCTTGGGGGCGGGCTTCCTGTCAGGTATAAGAGTTACGTATTGGAAGTTATGCCTTATATCTTTGAAAAAATTAAAGAAGTGACTGAATGGTTAAAAGAGAGAAATGTAGAGGTTTATATTGAGCCCGGAAGGTTTATTGCAGGGCCGGCCGTAAAATTAGAAACAGAGATTATCCAGGTTTATGACGGGGTGGTTGTTGTTAACGCGTCTTTGTATAATTGCGCTTTGGATACTCACCTAACTGAAACTAAAATGCTTGTTGAATGCGAACTTGACGATGAAGGTGAGGAAGAGGAAGGAGCGTATTATTTAATTAAAGGAAATTCTCCAACGCGAGATGATATTTTTAGGTATAAGGTTAAACTAAGAAAAGAGATGGTTGGGGTTGGGGAGAAAATTGTTTTTCTTAATGCAGGAGCTTATAATTACACAACTGATTTCTGCGGCTTTAAGAAGTTAGAGACTGTTCTTATTTAGCAAACCCTTGGAAAAAACATACCTGTTTTTTCTTTGTATTTTTTGTAATTTTTGAATTTTTTTTCCATGAATCTTTCTTCCTGCCTTGCTTCAAGATACCAGACTAATGTGAAAATTAAGGCAATAACTAAACTTTGAAAATTTTCTATTATTAAAAATGCTCCAATATTGAAAATAATCCAGCCGAGGTAAATTGGATGGCGTATTTTTGAATAAATGCCGGTTGTTACAAGCTTTTTTATTTTTTCAGCACCAGCATGCGCCTGTTTATGTGAAATGTGGCTTATTTTTTCCAAGATTATCAAAGTTAATACGAGGATTACCCCCATGATTTTTATAGGCAGGTTGTTATAAGAAATAATTTCCTTTATTGAAATTAAAGAGACTATAACCAATAAGACCACATTTGGAATTCCTATAAAGAATGGGTGAATATATTTCATTTTAATAACTCTTTCCAGCATAGACAAAATAAGCTGCCGGTCTGCCACAAATTATGCATTTTTCATTTTTGACTTTATCTTTTGCAATAAAAAGTGCTTTTGCTCCAGAAGTCTTTGATTTCATCATATCTTCGCATGCAGAATAAGAGCATAACGGGGCTATTCCAACTTTTTTGTTATTTACTATTTTTATTAAACCTTGGATGGTTGCAGTTTTTTCTATTTTTTCTTTAAATGCTTTTTCTGATTTTTTGAACATTGATTTTTGAATGTCATCAAGGATTTTTGGAAGCTGTTTTTTTAAATCATTTATCCTGATTGTTTCTTTTTTACCGGTATCTCTTCTTGTGGTTATTACCTGATTTTTTTCAATATCTTTTGGACCTATTTCCAGCCGCAAGGGTATTCCTTTTAGCTCCCATTCATTAAACTTAAATCCTGGTTTATAGTTATCCCTTTCATCAACAAATGCCCCAAATTCTTCCAGTTGTTTTTCTATTTCTCTTGCTTTTTTTATCACCTTATTTTTTGAATCTTCAAATATTATCGGGACTATTACAATTTTATTAGGTGCTATTTTTGGAGGAAGTATCAGCCCCAGGTCATCTGAGTGAATTGCAAACATTGCTCCAAGCATTCTTGTTGAGATTGCATAAGTGTTTTGATAAACATATTTTTCTTTCCCGCTTTCATCTAGGAATTTTATATCGTATGCCCTTGCAAAATTATTTCCATCATAGTGGAAGCATGGACCTTCTATAACCCTTCCAGAAGAAAGAACATAATGGAGTTTGTAAGAGGCAACTCCCCCTGCAAATTTTTCTTTTTCTGTTTTTCTGCCAGCTAATCCGTAAAGTGCCATGCAGTTCTCACAAAAATCCTGATAGGCATTTAGTATTTCTTTTCCCTCTTCCATTGCTTCTTTTTCTGTTGCTAAAACTGTATGAAGTTCATTCCACAAAAATTCCCGTGTCCTGAAAAATGGAACTGGATGCTTAAATTCCCACCTTACAACATTATTCCATTGGTTGTATCTTAATGGCAGGTCTCTCCAGCTTCTAATCCATTTTGAATAAGAGGGGTACATTATTGTTTCTGATGTAGGGCGGACTGCAAGTTTTTCAGATAATTTTGTGTTTCCTGCTTCTGTAACCCACGCAACTTCAGGGGAAAATCCTTCTACATGCTCTTTTTCTTTGTTCAGGAATTTTTCAGGAATTAACAGGGGGAAATATGTGTTTTGAACCCCTAGTTTTTTGAATCTTTTATCAATCTCTTCTTTAACCTTTTCCCAGATAGCATAGCTTCCCGGCTTGAAAACCATACATCCCGAAACATCAGTATAGTCTGCTAAATCTGCTTTTAGCATTAACTGGGAAAACCATTCTGAAAACTCGTCTTTTTCAGCTGAAATTCCTAACTCTCCTTTTTCTTTTTTAGATTTTGTCATGTTTATCTTTAGGTTTTTTGTTTAATAAATGTTGCTACGGGCCCAAGAGGATTTGAACCCCTGTCTTCCGGTTTCTTCAATTTTCCGAAGCCGAATGCTCTATCCAGGCTGAGCTATGGGCCCATCAGAAGAACAAGGAATAAGATATTTAAATAGTTTTTACTTGTTTTTTGATATACTCAGCTCCGTAAGAATTGTTTCTATTTTTCCTGCTTTCGGGGGTTCTTCATACTTTTTGACGTCATGATTAAGCCTTTTTATTATTACAACTGGAGTTTTAGGATTCAGTGGGATATCATGATATGCCCCTTCTACTAATCCGTCTGGATTTCCAAGGTCATAGAATTTAATGCTTGCTCTGTCGGCAATTCCCCATCTATTAATTCAGTGAGTCATTCTTTTTTTTTGTTGCATCGCATTTATTGCAATAAGGTTTTCCAAAAATCTTGATTTCCGTTGGTTTTATAAAAAGAAAACCTATATAAACTTTTTTTTCTTTGAAAGCCTGAGAAAAGAGGGTACATGAAAAACAAGTTTTTTCCGGCATTGGCTGTTTTGGTGGGAACTACAATTGGCGCAGGTTTTCTTGGAATTCCGTATGTTGTGTCTAAAGCTGGTTTTCCGATAGGTTTTGCATATCTTGTTTTGGTTTTTGCGTTTATGCTTTTAATAAAGTTTTATCTTGGAGAAGTGGTTTTAAGGACAAAAGGAAATCATCAGTTAAGTGGATATGCCCAGATTTATCTTGGAAAAACCGGGAAATATCTTATGTTCTTTGCTATGATATTTGGAATTTATTCTGCGTTAATTGCTTACTTAATTGGAGAAGGGCAGAGTCTTTCTTATGTTTTTTTCGGAAATCTTAATTATTCACTTTATTTTTCTCTTGTTTTCTGGATTGTTATGACTGTTTTTACCTACATTGGACTTAGGGCTTTAAAGAGATATGAATTGGCAGCAATGATTATTGTATTTTCAATTCTTGCTCTGATTCTTGTTTTCTTTTTTGGCAAGATAAACATTTCCAATTTAGGATATGTTCATATCAGGAATATGTTTGCTCCGTTTGGAGTAATACTTTTTTCTTTTCTTGCTTTTTCTGCTATGCCTGAAGTGAGAAGAGTTTTAAGTGGGCAGGAGAAACTTATGAAGAAAACAATTTTTTTTGGAGTCTTTATCCCACTTTTAGTTTATTCTCTTTTTAGCATTATTATTGTCGGGGTTTTTGGCAAGAATGTTCCTGAAATTTCAACTTTAGTTCTTGGAAGGGGATTTTCTATTTTGGGAGTTGTTACAATGTTCACTGCTTTTTTTGCATTAAGCATTGCAATAAGAGATATGTTCAGGTTTGATTTTAAATTAGGAAGATTCAGAGGATGGCTTCTTTGCAGTTTTACTCCGTTGATTTTGTTTTTAGTAATCTATTTTTTTAAGTTAGTTTCATTTATCCAGATTTTGTCTATTGCAGGAGTTATTTCTGGAGGGTTAACTGGAATTCTTACCCTTCTTATGAATATTCGGGCAAAACAACTTGGAAAAAGAAATCCTGAATATTCTGTTGGAATTAATTGGGGTATTATTTTGGTTATGTCTGCTGTTTTTATTCTTGCGGTGGTTTTGGAATTTTTGTTTTAGGCTTTTTGTCTTTTTTGATAATTATCCCATAAATCATAAGGATTATGAATCCCCATCTTTCTTAATTTTTTTGCCCGGAATAACAATATTTTTATTATCCCAAAACAATCTTCGGATTCTTCTTTGTATTCTACAGTTATTTCATTAATTCCTTTGGCAGCCATGATTCCAGACCGATTATTTCCATCTGAAATATAGAGTTTTCCATTAATCAGCCATGCTTGAGCAAAACCTGTTTTAGAGATTATTTCTTCATCTCCCAAAGTTTCTAAAAAAGAAACTGTTTCTTTTCTGAGCTCATCTGTAGGTTGCAGGTCTTCTAGTTTTACTAATTTAGTTTTCATTTCTTTTATTAACGAAAAGGTTTTTTAAATTTTTCATTTTTAATTTTCCAAAAAACAAAAGATTTAAAAAGGCAGATTTTGTTAAAGAATTACAAATTTAAAATGGCAGCACAAAAACAAAATATGAATGTGGTGTTTGTAGGTCATGTAGACCACGGAAAATCTACAGCAATAGGAAGGCTTATGTTTGATGCTGGAGTTGTTTCTGAACAAGATTTAAAAAAATTAAAAGATGAAGCACAAAAGCATGGGAAAGTAGGATTTGAATTTGCTTTTGTTATGGATAAGTTTAAAGAAGAGAGAGAAAGAGGAGTTACAATTGATTTGTCTTACAAGAAATTAATAACTTCTAAGAGGCAGGTTACAGTAATTGATGCTCCAGGACATAAAGATTTTGTTAAAAATATGATTACAGGCGCTTCACAAGCTGATGCAGCTTTTTTGACTGTTGCAGCCCAGCATGGAGTTATGCCTCAAACAAAAGAACACTTATGGTTATTGAGAACAATGGGCGTTGACCAGGTTTGTGTTTTAATTAATCAAATGGATGCTGCTAATTATGAAGAAGCAAAGTTCAATAAAGTTCAACAGGATGTTAAACAACTTTTAACTGCAGTGGGATACAAGCCAGACAGCATCACATTTATTGCAGCTTCTGCTTTACAAGGCGATAATATTTTTAAGAAATCAGATAAGATGCCCTGGTATAAAGGACCAACTGTTTTCGAACAATTAGACCTTTTTGCAGACCCAAAGAAACCAATTGAACTGCCATTAAGAATGCCAATTCAGGATGTTTATGAGATTACTGGAATCGGGACAGTACCTGTTGGAAAGATAGAAACAGGTGTAATGAAGATAGGACAGAAAATCAAAGTTCTTCCTGGAAGAAGCGGAAAAGGAATTGATGGTGAAGTTAAAACAATAGAAATGCACCATGAAACAATGTCAGAAGCAATGGCTGGAGATAATGTTGGAATTAATTTAAGGGGAATTGGAAAGAAGGATTGTGCAAGAGGAGACATTGTTTGCGATGCTGCTAAACCCGCAACAATCGCAAAAGAGTTTACTGCACAAGTAGCAGTTATTAATCACCCGACTGTTATTGCTAAAGGGTATACACCAGTATTCCATGTTCATACAGCACAAGTACCTTGCCAGTTTATTGAGATAATTGAAAAAATTGATCCAAAAACAGGGCAGGTAGCTCAGAAAAACCCAGACTTTATCAAGAATGGTGATGTAGCAAAAGTAAGATTAGTTCCTCAGGGAAATTTAGTTATTGAAAAACAAGCTGACAATCCACATATGTCAAGATTTGCAATTAGAGATGCTGGTGTTACAGTAGCTGCTGGTGTTTGTGTAGATTTGGTGGCAAAGTAAAAAGAACCTACGGTTCTTCTTACTACATCTCCCTTTCTAGCTCTTTATGAACATCTAATGTTCTTCTTACTACATCTCCCTTTCTAGCTCTTTATGAACATCTAATGTTCTTCTTACTACATCTCCCTTTTATTCTGTGGCTAGTAATTTGTGGGGGGAGTTAATCCTTAGGATTAAGTTCGTGGGGGCATGTTACTTATCAGATTTATAAATATTTTTTCTTTAGTTGATTTATGAAGAGGTTGTTTAAGCATCAGAATTCTACTCAAGAAATTCTGAGTGTGTTCAAGAACCAGAGGTTCTTGACATTTAAATACCCGAAAATTGCGCTGTTTATTCTGATATTATTGTTTCTTATTTTACTTTTAAAAATCCTGATGTGGTTAGTTTTGTTTCTCATCTTAATAGCTATAGCTACTTCGGTGTTTGTATTGCAGGCATGCTTTTTTCATTTGGTTTTACAGCCCCCTTTCCATAGGGTTCTTTCTTGTTTTAAATCCTGAAAATATTTTTTTTATGCTGTTATTGGGGGTTTTGGTTCTCTTGTTGCAGATATGCTGCTTTTTAGTTTTATTAGATTTTCATTTGAAAATGAGTTTTTGAGTTTAAGAAAAACTAAGTTTTTTAAAGAAATCTCCGAATTAGTTGAAGCAACTTTTGGAAGTAAATTAAAATTTTATCTTCTTTATTTTTTAGCTGGAGTTGTAATTGCTTCTCCTCTTCCAGATGAATTCGGAGTAATAATGATTGCGGGATTGACTAAGATAAAGCCAGGAACACTTGCATTTGTAGGCTTTGTTTTGAACTCTTGAGGAATTTTGATTTTACTTGCTTTGTAGTTATTCGTTCCCTATCTCTTTTAAGAATTCTTTTATACCTTTTATTTTCTTTGGATCTTTTTTGCTAATTCTTTTATCTATGCATGAATTAAACACTCCTATGAGCCGATCTACCATTTTTTTTAATTCGAAGTTTTGTTTAATTTTTTTTATTCCTTCTTTACCCATACTCTCACGAGTCTTTTTATTTTTTATTAGTATGTCTAGTTTTTTTGCGAGTTCTACTGAATTTGCAGGCTCTACTAAAAAACCAGCCACACTGTTATTTATTATTTCTGGAATTCCCCCTACGCTTGTTCCAATAGCTGGAATTCCACAGGCCATTGCCTCCGCATATACCAACCCGAATGATTCCACTTTAGAGGCCATAGCAAAAATATCGCAACCGTTATAGACAAGAGGCATTTCTTGCAGTTCAAATGGTTTTATTATTACCCTGCTTTTAATTGAATTAATCTCTGCTAAATCTTTTATTTTATTAATTTCTTTTTCAAAATCTTTTTGCCAGATTTTTGGAGGTTTAGCTGTTGCTATTAAGAGCTTGATATTTTTGTTTGTTTGGGCAAGTATGGAAAATGCATCAATAATCGTTATGACTCCCTTAAGTTCTAAATAGGAATTTCTTTTACTCCCGGTAATTCTGCTTGCGTGGAGAATGAGCACCTCATTATCTTGAGTATCTATTCTTTTTCTGAGCCAGCCCTTTCCCAGCCCAGGTCTGAAAATTTCCGTGTCTATTCCCGGATAAACTACTGATAGTTTTTTTACATTTGCTCCAGAGTTGTATGCTGCATTGTTTACACTTTTACTAACCCCGATAAGTTTAGACCACATCAAATCCTTTAGTAAAGCTATTTCTATCTCTTTTTCAAAATGAGCATGCATTCTTAGAGTAACAGGAACATTTGTTTCCATTGATGCAAGATTTACTGCAAAAGCATAAGATGGGGGAGTTCCCCTGTAGAAATTTTCAGCAGAAATAACATCAATTTTTTTGGTCTCAATCAAATTTTTAAGATAAGAATACAACCTTTTCCCCCCAATCTCTTTGTTTTCTATGGCAGGATTCATGATTTTTAAGCTGTGGATAGTAAGATTCCCCTTTTCTTCTACTTTATCTTTATCGTAGGAAGCAGTTACAATATCTACAAAATGCCCCCGGTTTATTAGTTCTTTTATAGTTGTGTCTAGGTATCTTTCTATTCCCCCAGTGCTAGTGGTTGAATGCGAAAAAGATATGAAACATATTCTCATTTTCAAGTGTTATGTTCAGGCATTTTTAGTTTAAAAGTCTTGCTTTTAGGAAAATTTTATAAACTAAGTTTCTATGTATAGTTATGGTTGATTTAGGTTCTGTTAAAGATGCCTTATTTGGAAAATTATCTGAAACTGGTTTGACATCTGGAGAATTTTTGGCAAATGTCTTAGTCGCAGTGGTTTTAGTCATTGTTGGCATATTTCTCGGGAAGATTATTAAGTTTGGATTAAGGAAGTTTTTTGAGAGGATTAATGTTGATAAGATAGTTAAGCACAGTTTTGTTGAATTGTTCTTGATGGTTATTAAGTGGAGCATTTATATTTTGTTTATTGATATAGCTTTGATACAGCTTGGGATACCTTCTTTTACAAAATGGCTGACAACAATCTTGGGAGTTATACCTGCTTTAACCGGAGCTCTTATAATTATAAGTGTAGGGTTTGCAATTGCAGTTTATCTTAAGAATGTTATAGTAGAGAGCAGAGTAGAAGGGTGGAATATGCTTTCTCAAATTTTCTTTTATTTTGTTATGTATATATTTATGATTCTTGCATTTAGGACAGCGTTTATCTCATTACAAGATAAAGTTCTGGCAAATATTCTTATTGTGATTTTCACAGCCCTGGGCGGAATCGCACTTCTTATTTATTTTGTTCAGAATAAGAGATAAAAGCCTCCTCCGAGAATCGAACTCGGGACCTCGTCCTTTTTGTTTTATGTACCAAGGACGCACTCTAACCGACTGAGCCAAGGAGGCATAAGAAAGAACTTATAGCTCTTTCCTCAGACTATTTCCATTAATAACCCAAGTATCTATATTTGGTTAAATAGGGTATATAAATTTTCACAAAAATATATCCTTCTTCACATATATCCTTAAATATTCAAATTTATATTTAGTGGATATGTATGTAAAAGAAAGAACAAAAGAAGAGATTGAACAGAAGATTTTGAGTATGAGTGACTTGATTCAAATTGAATATTTGGAATCTGCAGTCAGAGTTTTAGGGGAAAGCGTAGATACAAGAAGATTTGTTCATGAAAAGCTTTCTGAATTATATTTTAAGCGCGGAATGTTGAAAGAGGCTGCAAGGCATATGGCTTCTGCGGCATTGTTTTGTGCGACTTACAGGGAGATTACAAGAGTAAAAATAAGAGAGGCTGAACTGCATATTGCTGCAGGGGATTATGAATCTGCTGATTCTGCCTTTAGACAAGCAGGAGCTAATTCAAATAAACAGGAAAAAGAAAAATTATTGGAATTAAGAAAGATCCTTTATTTTAAACAGGCATTAGAGCATGAGAAAAATGTTAGAAATTCCCATGCTTTAAAGATTTATGAAAGAATGTATTCTGAGGACAGAAGCTCAGAACTAAAAGAAAAACTAAAAGGATTATACCAGCGACTTGGAAAAATACAGGAATTTAGACAGCTTGGCTGATAAGATTCTCTAATACATCAGAAAAACAAAATGCTATCTAAGGGTAGCATTAAACTCAGAGAGTTTTTGATATTGAAAATAAAAATAATAAATTTTTTAGCTATTCTTCAATATTTTCAAATAACTCTTCATCAACTCCGTCTGTTTCGACATCAAGCGCGTCTTCGCAAATTTCATCACTCATTTTTACTTTCTTTTTTACAAATTCAGGTTTATAAATGTTTTTGTATTCCAGAAGATAAGCTTTAAGCCTGTGGAAAGATTTATAAATGCTGTTTTATTTGTTTTTTTAAGTAGAATAATTTATCAAAATCTGAAAGATTTTGACAGTGCTCAAGAGCTTTGCGTTTGATATGCTCGAAAAAATTAGTTGAATATTTTTCCGACATATTGCAAAATTGTTACATATCACATCACAATCACAGTCACAATTCATACTTATTTTGTGTGCTGTTTACAGTAAGAGGGGTATTGAGAGTATGTTGGTTTATTAGTTAGTTCTACTGCAATAAATAATCTCATAGAAATAGAAATGGCAAAAATTAGTCCAGTATCAATAAAGTACACTATAAAAGCGAAATTTAGTGCAGAAGGTGTGGTTGAAAAACCAGACGTAATCGGAGCTTTGTTTGGTCAGACAGAAGGTCTTCTTGGAGCTGATTTGGAAATGAGAGAGCTGCAGAAAGAAGGCAAGATTGGCAGAATAGAAGTTGAGTTAGATACTAATGACAGCAAAACAGAGGGGGAAATAGAGATTCCATCTGCGCTTGATAAAGCTGAAACTACTATTATTGCGGCTGCTTTGGAGACAATAGAAAGAGTCGGACCTACAGATGCTAAGATAGAAATTCTTGGAATTGAAGATGTTAGGGGTGGAAAGAGAGAGTATATTTTAGAAAGAGCAAAAAAACTGCTTGAACAGATTGAAGGGAAGGGTCCTGAAATAGGTGAAATGGAAAGCAGTGTAAGAGAAAGTACAAGAACAGAGAGAATTCAGAGTTATGGTAAGGAGGGGCTGCCTGCAGGAGATATTTCTGGAAAAGAGATTATAGTTGTTGAAGGAAGAGCAGATGTTGTTAATTTATTGAGGTATCGGGTTAATAATGTTATTGGTATGAATGGGGTAAATCTTCCTGAGGAAGTTAAGGATTTAAGCAAAGAAAAGGAAGTTACATTATTTATTGATGGTGACAGGGGGGGGAAATTAATTTCTAAGAATGTTATTGATAATGCTAGAGTAGCTTATGTTGCAGTTGCTCCTGATGGCAAGGAAGTTGAAGAGCTTACTGGGAAAGAAATTTTGCAGTGTTTGAGAAAAAGAGTTCCGGTTGAAGAGTTTTCTAAAATATCAAGATATTCAAGGGCAATGGATTCAAGAGGGTATGGAGAAAGAAAGTATGAGTCTAGACGATATGAAGAAGAGCCAGAAGAAGTTTTAGAAGAAAGAGAAGTTGATGATGAAATTAAAGAAAAATTAAAAGGATTTTTAGATGAGGTTGGAAGGGGAGTTTGGGTTTTGAATGAAAATTTTGATGTTGTAAGAAAGACTAGTGTGATGGGCTTGAGAAGACTAAGAAAGGCTTATGCAGTTGTTACAGAAATTGCAGGTGGAAAGCTTATTTCTGAATTAGAAGAAAAGGGTTGTAAACATGTAGCAGCAAGAAATTTTACATCTATTCCAGAAACAAAGATAAATTTAATTAGCCTGTGATTAATTGTTTTTGCAAGGGAGATTAATAATTGTTGGAGGCTTTTGCTATTAGGTAGGTTTTAGGGTTAAGGTTCTATTGTGGTGAGATTTTAAATTGTTAATCTGCTAATAAATTTTGCAATAGTTAAGATGATGAATAATTAACAAGGGTTATTTTGAGGTTTTGTTTGCCTGCTAATATTTAAATATGCTTCCTGCTTAATGTTATTATGGATAAAAGAGGGGCAATTAGACTAGAAAGAAAAACTTTGGCAGTTATTCTTGTTTTGATAGTTGTGTTAATTGGAATTTATTTTCTTGCTTTTCATGAGAAGAAATGTTCTGATAAAGCTTGTTTTGAGGAGAGGATTGCTAAATGCAAGAGAACTTCTTTTATAAATGAGAAGTCAGATATGGTCTTGAAGTATAATGTTATAGGGAAAATTGGGGGGAAATGCAGGACAGATGTTTTAGTTCTTGAAGTTAAAAAAGGAACAAGTGATGTGGTTGTGCTGAATGGAAAAAAAATGAGCTGTCTGACTCCTATAGGCGTTATTTCTTATCCTGAAGAAGATATTTCCAAGTGTTCTGGCAAACTGAAGGAAGATGTTCAGACATTGATTATAAACAGGATGTATACTTATGTTCTTGAGAATATGGGCAAGATAAATGATGAATTGGACAAGGTTATTTGATGCTTTGATACTTCATAAATGTAAAAGCTTATAAATGTAAAAGATGGTGGAAAGAAATTTAATTTTATTGTTTGTAGTTTTTTTATTCTTGTAAGTTTGAATTTTGTTTCTGCTTTCCTGATATTAAAGTCAAAAGGAAAGAACAGGAGAAGATATTAATACTCCTTAGTTGGCAAACTTATTTATACCCATTTCCCTAGCTGTTACTACTATGACAATAAGATTCGGACCAGCTGGACTTGGGGGTTGGAAAGAGGCAATTTCTAATCTTAATGAGTATCACGGGCTTGGTTTGAGGGCTTGTGAGGTAGCTTTTACTTATGGCATTTACCTTAAGAAGGAACAGGCAGTTGAAATTGGCAAGGTAGCTGGTAAGTTGGGTATTCAGATTAGCATTCATGCCCCCTACTGGATAAACCTTAACAGTAAGGAAAAAAGAAAGGTTGAGGAAAGCAAGAAAAGGATTCTGAATTGCTGTGAAATCGGAGAGGTTATGGGTGCAGACTGTGTTGTTTTTCACCCAGGTTTTTACAGCGGGTTTGAAAAAGAAGAAAGCTTTCAAAACATCAAGAAACAGGTGCTTGAAATATTAAAAATTATAAAAGAAAAAAAGTGGAAAATAAAAATTGCTCCTGAAACAACCGGAAAAATAAATGTTTTTGGAAGTGTTGATGAAATTGCAAGATTAGTGGATGAAACTGGTTGTTTTTTTTGCATTGATTTTGCGCATATACTTGCAAGAGAAAAGAAAATTGATTACAAATATATTTTTTCAAAACTGAATGATAAGAAACTGCATATTCATTTTTCTGGGATAGAGTATGGGGAGAAGGGAGAAAAAAGGCACATCCTTACAGACATTAACCAAGCTGAAGATTTACTTGAAAATTTGCCTAAAAATGTTACTACTATAATCAACGAATCTCCGAATCCCGTCGGGGATTCGGTTAAAATGTTGGGGTTATGCAAAAGTGCAGGAGTTTGCAAATAAAGATTTTAAGGTTTAATTTTAACTAATTAGTAGTATCACTTTTGGTGTCACCGAAAAGTTTATAAATGGGCTTTATGTGGCTAATTTATGAAAAATAAACTTTTTGCAATACTTGGCTTGACATTTGTTTTGTTAAGTCTGGTGAGCATGGTTAGTGCAAGTGAACTTACAAATTCTGTTGACTTAACTGTCAGCGGAGTTGACATCACTACCACAACTGTCTCTGGCTTAGAAGCTGGAGAAACAGTTCCGGTAAGGGTTGTTTTTACAGCAACTGAAGATGTTGAAGATGTGAGAGTCAAGGTTTGGCTTGCTGGTTACAGAGATGAAGTATATACCTCTACTTCAAGATTTGATATCTTGAATGGAAGTACTTACTCAAGACTTTTGTCACTAACTCTGCCTGGAGACATTGATCTTTCAGAGAGTTATAACCTTAACCTTAGAATTGAGGGCAAGGACAAGAGCTTTGAGCAAATTTACTCATTGAAGTTACAAAGGCAAACTTACAACCTAGACTTGCTATCTGTTGACGTACCAACAGAAATCGAAGCAGGGAGTTCTCTTCCTGTGAATGTAGTAGTAAAGAACAGAGGATTGAAGAGATCTGAAGACGTATTTATCGTTGTAAGAATCCCTTCATTAGGTGTTGAAAGAAAGGTATACGCAGGCGATGTTGTTTCAAAGGATTCTGCAGAAGAAGACGATGATAATGACAATGATGCAGTTGAAAAGACAATATACCTATCTATTCCAGAGGAAACTTTGGAAGGACACTACACTGTTGAAGTTACTGCATATGATTCTGACTCTGAAGCAACAGCTCAGAGAACAATCAAGATTTCTGGAACTGGTTCAGCTACAGAAGTTTTAGCAGCTTCAGCAAGCAAAACTGTAAAGACAGGAGATGTAGTAAGCTTTGATGTTGTTCTTGTTAACACAGGCAGCAACATGAAAATTTACAGTATCTCTGCAAGTAACGCAGTAGGATTGAATGTTGAGGTTTCTGAACCTATTTTAACAGTTTCAGGAGACTCAAGCAAGATAGTGAAAGTAACTGCAAAGCCAAATTCAAAGCTAGTTGAGGGAACATATGTTTTCTCAGTTAATGTATCTGAAGATGGAAAGCAAGTTAAGACACTTAACTTCAACGTTAATGTTGAAGGAAGAAATTCAACTACAACTGTTGTTGCAATAGTATTAGCAGTAATACTTGTTGTGCTTGTAATAGTGCTCATCGTACTTTTGACAAGGCCCCAGGCTAAGATGGAAGTAAGCGAGAACTACTACTAAACACTTTAATTTTTTATTTTTTATTTTTTAAATAAAAAAGAAGATGGGTAGAGGAAAGAAATGAGAAATAATTATTTTACTCTTAAGTTAGAAGATAATTCTATATTCTATATCAATACTACAGAATCTTTAGTTAAGGTAAGGGAAAGGTACAACCAGGGAGAAAAGATTGATGGTAAGAATGTTATTGCGATTAGACCAATGACTCTTTCTGAGAAAATGATCAATCACTGGGTTTAAATCCTCAAACTTAGGATTTTACTTATTCCTTCCTGCATTGTAACTCCGTAAAGGATGTTTGTTTCCAGCATTACAGCATCATTGTGAGTTATTATGATGTATTGTCCGGATTTTATGTGCTTTTTCAGAAGCATTGACAGTCTTTCTGAATTTCGCTTGTCTAATGCGGCGTCTATTTCATCTAAAATATAGAACGGATATGGTTTGTATTCTTGTATTGCAAATATCAGGCTTAAAGCAACAAGAGTTTGCTCTCCCCCTGATAAGGAGGAGATATCAAAGTATTTTCCTTTTCCCAATTTTACTATAACATTTATTCCACTGCCGAACACATCTTCTTTGTTTTCGATTTCAAGGAAAACTTCCTGCCATTTGGGGTTTAATTCGAGACAGTTTCTTGTAAATAAATTGTTAATTGCTTCGAGTGTTTTTATAAAAGCCTTTCTTTTTTTCTTGTCTATCTCTTCTATAATCTTCATTATTTCTTCTTTTTCTTTTACAAGCTTTTCACATCTTGAATTTACTTCATCATATTCTTTCTTGACCTGCTCGTAAACTTCTAAAGCCCTCATGTTAATGCTTCCGATTTTATCCAAAATTTCTTTTGCCCTTGCCATTTTTTCTTCCAAAACAGCAAGAGAAAGCTGAAGAATTGCAATTCCCCCATATTCTTCATTTTCAATTTCAATAGTTTCTTTTTCTGCAAGAACCCTTGCCCGGTCTATTTTGACATTATTGACTTCATCTTCTATTTTTCTTATTTCATGCTGGGTGTTTATTATCAGACTTTCAATCTCCTTTGTTTTTTCCTGGAGAATATTTCTTTCGTTAAACATTTTTTTGAATTTTTTATTAAGTTCCTCTTCCTGCTTTTCTTTTATTCTTAATGATTTTATTTTTTCCTCAAGTTCTGAAGCAATAATATCGCTGTCTTCTTCAATTTCTTCTTTTTCCTGCAGGCTGTCTTTGATAATTTTTTTAATTCTTTCAAGCTCTCTTTCCCTGCTTGAAAGAATAGTATCTATATTTTCTTCTGTCATTTCAGAAAGCTCTTCTATAGACTGCTTTGACAGAACGTATCTTTCTTCAAAGTCTTTATTTTTTGAAATTTCTTTCTCCAAGAAAGAAATTTTCTTTTCTATTTCTCCAAGGTCTTTTTCTTTTGCTTTTTCCCCTTCACTTAGCCTTTTTATCTGCTCATGCTTCTCCAGAGTTGTTTTAAGCCTGATAATTTCCAGCTCTTTTTTTCTTGTTTTGCTGATTGTTTCCTTTAGCTCTTCATTTGCCTTTAAATAATTCTCACGGCTTTCTTCAAGTTTTTTCTTAGCTTCATTTAGAGAGTTGTTAATTTTGTTTCTTTCATCAAATATTTCTTTTAATAATGTCCCTTTATGCTGCTCTGTAATTTTTGTTTTGCATAATGGGCAGATATCAAGCTTGTCAATATCTTTTTTTATTTTTTCGAGCCTGAGATTTTCTGACTCTCCACTTGCCATCTGCCTTTCTGAGGCTATTATTTCTCTGTTGAAACTTAAAATTTTGTTTTCAAGCTCTTTTTCAGTTTCTCTCAGATTTTTTATTGTTGTTTGGGCATGATTAATGTCTTTTTCTTCAATTTCGTAAGATATCTGCTCTATTTGAGCTAGGAGTATACTAATTTCATTCTTAAGCCTTGAGACATCCCCTTTTCTTTCATTTAACCTTTCTTTGCCTGATAGAAGTTCCGACCTTAAAGAATATGCTTTTTTTCTCTGATCTTCCAGTTTTTCAAATTCTTCTTTTTTCTTTTTCAATTCAACTTGTTTTTTTGAGAGTGCGGGAGATTTTTCTGCAAGCTCTTTTATTTCCCGTTCATACTCTGGTATTTGTTTTTTCAGCTCTTCACATCTTCTCTCGATTTCTCCAATTCTATTTTCTGAATTTTCTTTTTTCACGCTTAGGCCTGCAATTTCTGCCCTCAAATCTGCAACTTCATTGTGAAGCTTTTCCTGCTCTAATCCAGAGGATTTCTGGATTTCAAGATTTATTCTATTTATTGTTTCATTTATTTTTGCAGACTCTTCCTGAAATTTTCCAAGCCTTGCCCTTATTTTTTCAGCTTCTGAATTTTTCTTAGAAATGTTTTGATTTATTTTTTCTATGTCGTCCTGTTTTTCCTTGAGTTTTTTGCTTAAGATTGAAGCCTTGCACTTTTTTATTGTTTCCTGGTTCTGCTTGAATTTTAATGCTGCTTCTTTTTCTTCTTCTAAATTTTTTAAGTAAGAATTTCTTTCCCTTAAAATTGCAGTTACTTCTTTTAATCTTTCTTCTGTTTTTTCCAGTTCTTTTAATGATTTTTCTTTTCTGCTTTCATAAACTGATATTCCTGCAACTTCTTCTATAATCTTCATTCTTTCTTCAGGATGCATTTTTATCAGGCTTGAGATTTCTCCCTGAAGAATTATGTTGAAACCGTATGGGTCGACTCCTGCTTGAGAAAGCAAGTCAAGGATTTCCTGCCTTGTTTTTGTTTCTTGATTTATTTTGTATATGCTTTGTCCGGTCTGCCTTACTATTCTTTTTACACTTACTTCTTCAACAGGAAGAGAAAAAGTTTTGCTTGAATTGTCAAATACTATTTCTACAGATGCTTCATGGGCCGGTTTTCTTGATTTTGTTCCGAGAAAAATAAGGTTTGCAGCTTTTGCAGCCCTGATGCTTTTTATGCTTAGTCTTCCGAGGACAAAACATATGGCATCTGAGATATTGGATTTCCCGCTTCCGTTTGGACCGACAATGACATTCATTGCCTTATCAAAGATTATTTCAGTTTCTGTTGGAAAACTTTTAAACCCTTTAATCACCAATTTTTTGATATACATGATTTTGAAAAGAGAAAAGATGTATTTAAAGTTTATTTATCAGTCCGAGTATTCTGTAAGAGGAGTTATAATTCCTTTTTTTCTGCTTAAGTATCCATGAGATGACATCAGCATTATCATTTTTCAACATCTTCTTTTGTGGGCTTCCCCAGCCGGGGGTCATTAGAAAGCTTTTGTTTCAGGTCTGTTAATTTTAAGGAATTACCCCTGCATTCTGCCCTTATTGTTTGGTACTATAAAGGATAGTTTAGCCTCATTTTTATTATTGAATTTTATTCTCTAAGGTGCTGGGCAGTTTTTTTTCTATTATCAAAACTCTTTTACCTGTTCTTTTAAAATTACTTAAATCTCCAAGCAAAAGAGCTTTTATTTGGCCCATCCCAGCCATAGGAATTGTTCTAGTCTGCCCATTTTTTTTCACAAAACATTCTTTAGTACCTTGGTCGTTGGTTATAATGTGGTAGTTTGTTGAAGGTTCAGGTTTTTCACGTGAGGCTATTTTTACTTTTTCATCTATCCAAAAAATAACATACTCTTCATTAAAATCTACTTTGGTTTGAGGGATTGTTGAATGATTACATATTTGTTCTCCCCCATCCAGGTCTCTTATTCTGATTCTAATTATGTCTGCTTGTGGCATTATTTTTTCATGGTATTCTATTCTGTGTGGCATTTTAACTTATCTTTGCTCCAGGTTTAATATCTGATTCTGGCTGAAGAAGAATTACCTTGCTTTTGTCTTCACTTGTTGCTGCCAATAGCATTCCCTGACTTTCAATTCCTTTCATTTTTCTTGGTTCAAGATTGCAAAAAACCACGATATTTTTTCCCATAAGTTCATCTTTAGAATAGTATTTCTTGATTCCTGCAAGAATTGTTTTTGTGTTTTCTTCTCCAATATCTACCTCAAGTTTAAGAAGCTTGTCTGCTCCGTCTACTTCTGCTACATTTAAGATTTTTCCAACTCTTAAATCAATCTTTTGCCAATCTGGGAAATCTACTTGTTCCATATTTTTTCTTGAGAAATTAGCTATTTAAGACTTATGGTGCCGAGATATAGATTCTAAGATAGCTTTATAAATTCTTTTTTCTTTATGATTAAATGGTGCATGAAAAAATTTTTAAAAGTATTATATTCGTAATTCTTGCTCTTGTGCTGATAGTTTTATCTTTCTTGATTGTTAAGCCGATTCTTTTTTCTATTATTTTCGGGCTTTTTTTGGCATATATCTTCAGTCCGCTTAACAGGAAAATTAAAGGCTTTTTGAGAGAAGAAAATTTGTCAGCACTGTTTGTTTGCCTTCTTATTTTAGTTGTAATTTTTTTGCCAATATGGTTTCTTACACCGGTTATAGTCAAACAGACTTTTGAAGTTTATTCTTATACTCAGAAAATAAATATTCTTGGTCCGATACTTAATCAGTTTCCACAGATTTTTTCAACAACAGAGTTTTCAAGAGATTTTAGTGTTGCTATAAATAATCTTATCAGCAAGATTGCAAGCTCGGTTATCTCTAATTTTACTGAAAGTTTGATTAATCTTCCAAATCTTCTTTTGAATGCAGTGGTTGTTTTGTTTGTTTTCTTTTTTGCATTGAGGGATTCAGAAAAGCTAATAAGTTATGTTAAGTCACTTTCTCCGTTTAAACAGGAATTTGAAAAAAAACTTGTTGAAAAATTCAAAACTATCACCGATGTTATTCTTTATAGCTATATTATTATAGGGATTATTCAGGGGTTGCTTACAGGTATAGGATTGTTTATATTTGGCTCTCCAAGCCCGTTGCTTCTTTTGATAGTTGCGATACCTGCAAGTATGATACCTGTGCTTGGACCGTGGGCAGTTTATATTCCTGTCAGCATTTACCTAATGGCTTCTGGAAATTTTTATTCTGGAATTGGTCTGCTTGCATATGGATTATTATTTGTGTCTACAATCGACAACTTTTTAAGGGCATATATCACTTCAAAGAAGTCAAAGATTCCTGCAGTTATTGTATTAATCGGAATGATAGGAGGACTTTATTTGTTTGGAATTTTGGGCCTTGTTTTGGGTCCATTGGCTCTTGCTTATTTGATGATACTTTTTGATTTATACAAGGAAAATAAATTTGAAGAAATTTTTAAGTAATCTGATGTTTGAGGTGATAAATGCTTCTTAAAGTTAAAGAAATGCACTGGATGGCTGGAAGGCCAATTGCGATTTTGCATAAAGATACTGCCGAAAAATTAAATATTCATGTTGATGATAGGGTAAAAATAAAGAAGAAGCAAAGAGAGACAATTGCAGTTATTGACCTTGCTGAGGGTCTTCTTGGAAATGATGAAATTTTTCTTTCTCAGGAGGTTATAGATTATCTACATCTTAAAAAAAATGACTTGGTTGAAGTTGCATTTACCTTTAAACCATTTAGCACAAATATAATCAGAAAAAAACTTAATTTTGGAGTTTTAAATAAAGATGAAATAAAAATGGTGATTAAAGATATTGTAAATAATGCCTTGACAGAAGCAGAAATTGCTTTTTTTGTTTCTGCTGTTTACAGTTGTGGTATGTCAATACAGGAAACAATTTCAATGACTGAGAGTATTGTTGAAACAGGAAAAAAATTAAATTTTAAGGGCATTGTTGTAGATAAACATTCAATTGGGGGAGTTCCAGGGAACAGGACAACTCCAATAGTTGTTTCAATATGTGCTGCTGCTGGTTTGAAGATGCCAAAAACTTCAAGCCGGGCAATTACAAGTGCGGCAGGAACTGCAGATACTATTGAAACTCTTGCTGATGTGAAATTTTCTATAGGTGAGCTGCAGAAAATTGTTCAGGCTGCAGGAGCTTGTCTGGCATGGGGAGGTTCATTAGGATTGGCGCCTGCTGATGACAAGATAATACAAGTAGAAAGACTGCTCCATTTAGATCCTGAACCCCAGCTTCTTGCAAGCATAATGGCAAAAAAAATTTCTGTGGGGGCTACACATGTTTTGATAGATATTCCCTATGGGGATGGCGCAAAGGTGGATAAGAAGAAGGCAGAAGATTTAAAAAATAAATTTGAAAAAATTGCAAAATATTTTCACATTAAATTGAAATGCCTGCTGACTGACGGGAGCAGGCCGATTGGAAGAGGAATAGGACCGGTTTTAGAGATGAGAGAGATTCTTTCTATCTTGAGGCAGGAAGAAGAGAGGTCATTTGATTTAGAAGAGAAGTCTTTAGTTTTAGCAACAGAAATTTTTAATTTAGTTGGAAAGAAAAATAGCAGAAAATTAGCTGAAAAAATTTTGAGGTCTGGCAAGGCATTGGAAAAATTTAAAGAGATAATAATTTTGCAGAAGGGAAATTTTTCAAAAAGTCTTGTTCCAGGAAGATTTAAGTCAGCTATTAAAGCTGGTAAATCTGGGAAAGTCGTTTATGACTGCAAGAAACTGAATCTTCTTGCAAGAGCTGCAGGATGCCCGGCTGATAAGTCTTCTGGGCTTTACCTGCATAAAGAAGGTAATGGAAAGATTGAAAAGGGAGAAGTTATTATGGAGATATATGCAGAGTCTCAGCACAGACTTAAAGATGCATTAAACTTTTACAATAAAAATGGGGGGGTTTCAGTAGTATAAATGGCAATTGACCTTTTTGTACAGATAAGTGCATTGATTCTTACAGCTTTAGCAGTAGCATTTGTAATGAGATTGCTGAAACAGCCCTTAATTATAGGGTATATAATAACCGGAATATTTGTCGGGCCGTTTTTTCTTAATATTCTTGGAGATGTAGAAACTTTTACGACTTTTTCTGAAATAGGGATAGCATTTTTACTTTTTATTGTAGGGTTGCATTTGTCCCCTAAAGTTATAAAAGAAGTCGGCAAGGTTTCATTAATAACCGGGCTTGGACAGATTGTTTTCACTTCTTTGATTGGATTTTTAATTTGTATTGCTTTAGGGTTTAATTGGATAATTTCTATTTATCTTGCAATTGCATTGACTTTCTCTTCAACAATAATAATAATGAAACTGCTTTCTGATAAAGATGCCCTGGAAAAACTTTATGGGAAAATTTCAATAGGATTTTTATTAGTTCAAGATTTTGTTGCAATTATAATCTTAATTGTTGTTTCTTCTTTTTCTTCTGGATTGAGTGTAGGAAGCCTTATTTCCTCAACTTTAATCAGGGGCATTTTTCTTGTTGCTTTTTTAGCTATGGTGGGGTATTATGTTCTGCCAAGATTGAGTAATTTCTTTGCCAAGTCACAAGAATTTTTATTTTTATTTGCGGTTGCATGGGGAATGGGGCTTGCTTCTTTGTTTTTTTATGCTGGCTTTTCAATCGAAGTTGGGGCTTTAATTGCAGGAGTTATTCTTTCAATTTCCCCATACAGTTATGAAATCAGTTCAAAGTTACGCCCATTGAGGGATTTTTTTATAATCTCATTTTTTATTTTGCTTGGTGCCCAGATGGTTTTCACAGATATTTATAATTTGATTATTCCCGCAATTTTACTTTCAATATTTATTTTGATTGGAAACCCTTTAGTTGTTATTATGTTAATGGGCAGTTTAGGATACAGTAAAAGAACTGGGTTTATGGCTGGATTGACAGTAGCCCAAATTTCTGAATTCTCTTTGATATTGGTTGCTTTGGCTGTAAAGGTGGGGCATATTTCCAATGAGATTTTGTCCTTTATAACTTTAATAGGTTTAATCACTATTGCAGGTTCAACTTATATGATTATGTACTCTGAAAAAATTTACCCATACATTTCAAGGTATTTATCATTGTTTGAAAAAAAGGAATTAAAAGATAAGGAGTTTGTGGAAAAAGAGTTTGATTATGTTTTATTAGGGTATAACCGAATTGGTTTCTCAATTCTTAAAAGTTTTTCAAAATTAAAAGGAGATTATGTAGCAGTGGATTATAATCCCGCCACTATCAGTAAATTATGCAAGAATAAGATAAACTGCATTTATGGAGATGTTGGAGATATTGAATTTTTACATGAAATAAGAATTGAAAAAGCAAAATTAATTGTGTCTACAGTTCCAGAAATTGAAGCGAATTTGCTTTTGTTAAACAAAATAAAACAAAAAAATAAAGATGCAGTTGTTATAGTTACTGGCAGGCAAATAAGTGAAGCATTTAAACTTTATGATGCTGGTGCAGACTATGTCATACTTCCACATTTCCTTGGCGGAGATTATATCTCTACGCTTATAGAGAATTTAAAAGCAGATAAAATAAAATATAAAAAAGAAAAAGCCAGGCAGATAGCTAGTCTTAAAGAGAGATTAAAAGAGGGGCATAGACATCCGAGAGTTGAGAGGGATTAGGTTAAAGATGTTAACAGGTTTTTCCCCGCGGGGAAAAACCGAAAGCTTTATAAAGAAAAAAGTTGTGTATATTTTAGGAAAAAGATGGTGAAAAATCAAAGATTTTTCTGCCTCTTTTAATTTGATAATAAAAAGATGGTGAATAATTTGATAATAAAAAGATGGTGAATAGAAATTTAGTTTTGTTGTTATTAGTTTTGTCTGTTGTTTTTGTAAGTTTGAATTTTGTTTCTGCAGGATGGGTTAATTTTACTTTTAATGGAACTGTTGTTGATGATTCTGGGAATGCGCTTGCAAATGCAACTATTAATATTACTGTAAGAAGTATGCAGGGATCTGAGGTTGTAGGCTATAATTCCACTACTACAAATTTGTCTGGATGGTTCAGCATCCCAGTAGATAATTCAAGTGCTTTGTGGATGTATGACTTGAAAATTGCACATTATAACGGCAGTACAAGTATTTACAATTCTGTAAATAACTTCACAGATTATATGAGCAAATCTCTTCCAACATTCCCGTCACAAATGATGGAGATGATTGCAGGGACAACTTTCAGGCTGACTCCTGCTGCTACAATGAACATTACCGCGATTAATGTTTCAGGAGGAAGGGCAAATTTTACATACCAAATTAAAGATGAAAAGTTGGGATATCCTGTTGCAGAAGAACATACAAATAGTGTTTATGAAGCAGTAGTTTATGTTCCAAGAACTAGGAATTATACTATCATGGTCTATCCTTATCAATCTATGCCTGTGAGTTTTACGTGGAATAATTTTAGTTCTCCAAATGCTTATACTATTACTCCTGTAATAAACAATGGTATGCCTTCAAATTATAGTAATTCTTCATATACTTTGATTTACCAATTTAATTTAAGTATGAATGTTGTAAGGCTGACTGGATATTTTAATTTTACAACAGAACCTAATTGGTCTACAACAGGAGAAAGTAATTTTACTGTAATCCCTTATTTAATAGAAGGGGATAATATTATTCATTCTCAGTATGGTGCAATGCCATATAATTTAAGCAGTATGAATCAACAGCAGACAGATTTTTTTAACGCTTCAAGCGGGTTTTATAATATATCTCTTCCTGCCACAGTAGAAACATCTAAAATATTATTGTTTGCTGTTGCAAGAAATAATACTCTTTGGTATGGTGGTTTTAAAAACTTAAGTTTTGCTTATGATGCTGCATCTTATAATAGCCATAATTTCACTGCATACGGCTTAATTGGCGAGGCAATAACAAATATTACCCTTAACAGGATGGATGGGAATGAGGGATTTATAAATATAAGCGCTGCAAGAAAAACATTTAGTATTATCAACTCAAGTAATGGGACTATGGCTAATCTGACTGCTCATGTTGAGACAAAGGTAGACTACTCGGAATATGGGGCTACAGCATTTACGTGGATGAGTGATATTTCTCAACAGAGCTCTATTGTTTCTGCGACTTTTTCACTTCCTTTGCTTAATGTAACCGGAATAAAGGAGATGAATGTTTATGCTTCTGGTGGACCAAGCGGGGGAAATGGGCAATATGCTCCAAAAAAAGTTTCAACAAGAACTGCTGCACAAATAATCAGCAATGGAAATATAACTCTTTCAACTTTTAGTCCGGGAGATATTGAAGGAGGTGTTGCTGCAAGCGATATTAGAATGGCTTTGTTTATTTCAAATTCAAGTTGTGATGTTCCAAGTCCTGCTGTTTCATGTTATCTTGGGGGTTCTGCTTCAGGAAATAGCAATACTACCCTTGATTCTTTTAATCCTATGGTTGCAGTTATGGGCGGGGGAAAAATAAGCTTTAGAATGGGAACTTCTTCCGGAGTTTTGGTTCATTATGTTAATGTTGATATGCTTGCATCTGGTCCTCCTGATGCAATGTTTGATAATGATACCGGAACAAGCGAGTCTTCAAGTAATTTTGCCAATGCTATGAGATTTGGAAGTCAAGGACCAACAATATATGATTATGTGCTGATTTCAATGCCGTATGTAGAAGGAAGCACATCTGTTACAGGATTAAATGAAAATGCTGATGTAAATATTTCAATCCCAACATTTTATGATGATGATTGGAATGCTGTCTGGACTTCAAGCAATGGTTCAGCTGCTAATTTAGCTGGAAATTATTCACATTACTCTACTTACGTAAATGACTGGGGCAATTTGACAATACAACAAAATTGTTCAAAGACTGCGGTGAGTTCTTCAGAACAGTTAAATGCAACTAACCCTTGTTATATAGATACAACTGCTAATAGAATTTGGGTAAGGCTGCCCCATTTCTCAGGAACAGGACCAAGTGTTAGTGGGGCAATTGTAACTGCTACGGTAACTGCTACGGCGGAAACTACAACAACTCCTTCAGGGGGAGGGGGTTCTTCTGGAATAACATATCAGGTTGCAGCAAATGAATATCAGGCAGGAACAACAAAAACACTTAATGCTGGAGATGCTTTAAGGTATTTGATAGGAGATGAGGATCATAAAATTACAGTTACTGGATTTACAAGTTCTTCTGTTACAATTAAGGTAGAAAGCAACAGCACCCAGATTGCTACTCTTGATGAAGGAGAGACAAAGAAGTTTGAGCTTACTGGTGATGATTATTATGATACAAGCGTTACATACAATGGGGCGGTAAATGGAAAGGCAAGTATAACTCTTAAGGCTGTTCATGAACAAATAGTTGAAGAAACACCTACAGAACCAACAATTGGAGAAAAAATTGGAGAAGCAGTTGGAAAAGTAACATCTAATAAAGGAATTGCGGCTGCAGTTATAGCTTTGATTGTTATTATTGCCGCTTTTTTTATTTTAAAATCAAGAGGGGTAATGGTGAAGAAGAAATTCCGAAGATAAAAACATTTTTAAATCTGGTTTTCTTTAATTTATTGTAGGCAAAATTCAGGTTTCAAGAACTTTTATTCCTGACAGCTCCAAAACTGAAAGTTTTGGCAGTGTTCGAAAACTTTGAAACCAAAAGAATTTCGACATCTCTGGAAAACTAAGGTTTTTGAGATTTTTGATACTACAGGCGGGAGAATATGATAAGAAAAAGGGAGTCGGTAGGGTATATACAGCAACTTGCAGATTATATTAAGAAAAATCTTTCTAAGGGGTATACTATTGATTCTTTGAAAACAGCTTTAATGGCTCAGGGATATTCTAGGATGCAAATTGACCGGGCAATACATATCGCAAATGAACAACTTGCAATGGACGCCCCAAAGATGGTTGAGAAGCCAGTTATAAAGATTGAGATTGAGCCTGAAGTGGAGATTAAAAAAACTTTTTGGGAAAAAATAAAAAACTGGTTTGGGGGAAAGAAAGAAGAAGAAACAGTTGATATGCCAGAAATGTTCTCTAATAAACACATTTCTGAGCACAAGAAAATCGCGAGATTTTCTGTGCCCGAAAACCAAAAGTTTTCTTGGCATAGTCAAAAACCCAAAACAAACAAAGAAGTTTTTGATATGAGTAAGTATAAAGAGCTTATTTAATCATCATTAAGTTTATAAAGAATTCTAAATTAAATTATTCATGCCGACGTGGGACAACGGTACTCCACTGGTCTTGAGTTCGTAAGAAACCTAGGGTTTCTGAAGCGTTCAACCTTCTTTAAGAAGGAAAAACATAACAGGCCAACCAGCTTCCGAAAGGATTTCCAGGTTCGACTCCTGGCGTCGGCGTGTTACACCCAGCAATTTTGATAATCCTACTTTATTTTTTGTTAGGGTTATTAACTTAAAAGATTATTAGAACTAGGAAACCCAGCAACAACTAGGATTTTGGTTAAAGCAAAACTAAACAAAAAATGGCTTTAACCAAATAATGCTGAAAGTCCTTCAGCTGCTTCCTCTGGCTTTGCTTTTTCTTCTTCTTTCTTAGCTTCTGGTTTTCCAGATGCTGCAGGAGCTGCCTGTACTAATGAAGCTGATTCAAGTTCTTTATTGATATCAACATCTTTCAAGCTGGCAACTAGAACTTTTATCTTGCTTTCATCTACTTCTTTTCCTGTTGCTGTAATCAGCTTAGTCAAGTTTGGTTCTGTTATTGCTTCTCCTTGTTTATGCAAGAGCAAAGCTGCATATACATAGTCCATTTATTTAGCCTCCTCTGATTTAGGTTGAGTATTTTCGGTTATTTGATTCTGCTCTGTAGGTTTTTTTGCCTCTTCTATTGTGGGCTGTTTAACATCTGCCTTTACCAAAGTTGAAAGAGCTTTTTCCTGAAGTGCCGCTTTTTGAATAAGTCTTGAAATTGTTTCTTTGCAAGGGTATGCAACTGAAACTGCAAATGCAAGTGCCTGGGTATATTCCTGCTTAAGTTTTTTGAGTGTTTCTTCTTTGTCTATTTTAAGGTCTTTGTAGATTTTTTCTGCTAGAGCATCATAGGCTGCAATTGGTTCTAATCTTATAAAGAATGGAGTCATGTTGAATTTATTCATTAGTGAAGATGCCGCCTCATTTACAGCTTCGCCATTTTTAACTATGATTTTGTTTTCTTTTATCGCTATCTTGCCATCTTCTACTGCAATCTTCAATCCAAGGCTTCCCAGTTCTGTAATAACTGGTCCAGGAACTAAATCTGTAGGTCCTGCTTCTATTTCTATATCTTTGTCTGAAATCTGCCCGATTTTAGCTTTCATCGGGGCTTTATTTTCTGAAAGAATTGCTGAAAGTTCAAAAGCATCCAAATCTGAAAAAAGCAAAGCAGAGTTTTCAGTGATGTATGGTTTAAGGTTCATTAGTGTTCCTTTTTTACATTCGTCAATAGCCCTTATAGTCATTTTTTTCTTTGCTACAGAAACTTTTGCTTTTCCTCTAAGATTCTTTCTTATTTTTTGAAATTGTGATGAAGGAAGAGATTTTATTGAAGCAACCATAACTGTCTTACTTTTTAAAATTTCTTCAGAAAGTTTTTTTACAGCTTTCTTCTTTTCTTCACTAACATTGCTTAAGTTCTTATCCTGTTTTATTTTTTTATTTTCCATTTTAAGCTATTTTTGAAGGTTTAGTCATTGTAAACTTGACCATAATGTTTTTTACATTTTCTTTTTTCTTTGGCAGGGCTTCTGTCAAGAAGCCATAAGCTGCAAGTATGTTGTCTGCTATTTCTTCATCTTTCATCTTTTCTTTTCCAACACATAACTTTATACTTGCTTCTTTTGTTTTTACCCTGACATTTTTATTAATCATTTCCATTAATTTTTTTATGCTTTCTTCACTTTCATCTGTTAGAATTCCGAGTTTTGGGCTTGGCATTTTTCCAGCCTGACCTAAGAATTTACCAAAAGTTGTAGCAACAGCCGGCATGAGGCTTGCATGTGAGATGAAGAAATCGTATCTGCCAACAAGATTTTTAATTTCTTTTTTATCTTTGAATCTTACAAATTCTGGCTTTTGGATAGTGTCTATTACTGAACTCTTTTTAGTTAAAAATGCACATAGTTTCTTGTCTTTCACTTTATGCTTTAAAGGAATAAAAACGTTTATGTTTTCTTTTCCAGGGTTGAAAGATTTTAGATTTATAATTAAGTCTACGCTTTGATTAAACTTTCTTTCTGGATTTTTTCTTAGTTCTTCTAATGCTTTTAAGATTTGTTCTCTCATATTCAGTCCTGTCAGTTGTCTTCTACCTATGCGTCTGTGCCAGAAGTATGGTTTTGACGATGTAGTGTGACAAAAACTTAATAAGATTTAGGTTTATAAATGTTACTGTAGCATATAAATCCTTGTATTTTGTGCTTGCTGTACTGCTGCATAAGTGCTTTTGCTTTATCGATTTGCGTTTTATCTTTTACATATGCTGTTGGACCTGGTTGTTCTGGGATTATTACCATCCCTTTTTTGTATTTTTTACAGATTTTTTTAAGTTCTGAATTTTCTTTTTTATTTTTCCCAAGGACAATATTGCTGTTTTCAAAATGTCTTCCAATCTTGATTAGTTCTATGTCTTGTTCAGTCAGTTTATTTTTAAAAATTGGTTTTAATCTTTTACAGAACCCGGGTTCACAAAGAAGGCATCCCCCCCCCAATGTCTGGAATTCTTACCCGGCATTTTCTTGCAATTTGCAACTGAATGTTTCTTTTTCTTCCCTGAATATCGAGAAGCTTTTCTCTGTTTATCTGACCTTTTTTCTCTGCAGTTGTTTCTTCTAAAAGTTTTGCTGATAATGGTCTTAAAAGTTTTCTGTTTAGTTTTGATTCTTTTTCTATAATATTCAGGGCTTTTTTGTTTTGGCTTAATGGTCGTTCTCCAAGAACTTCTCCTGTTGCTATTATGCCTATTTTTAGCTTCTTTGCAAGTTTTTTAGCTTCTTTTAACATGAAGATATGGCAATCTATGCAGGGGTTGATTGCCGTTCCTCTTGAAAATTTTGGCTTTCTTATTAATTTTAAGTATTTTTGCAAGTTTCCCCCCCTTGTGTAGTCTAAAGTGTGAAGTTTTAGATTTTGTTTTTTGCAAAATTCACTTATGTTTTTACTTGGTTTTGAAAAAGGAAGAATTAGATGAACACATTGAATTTTTGCCTGTTCTTTTAAGATTAAGGCAGAAACTAGGCTGTCCAGTCCGCCTGACAATAATAATAGGATTTTTAGCTTTTTCATTATTTTCTTAAGATTTTTAGCTTTAAAGGTTTTCCATTTCCAGATAATAGCCAGTGTGCTCAAAATCGAAGTTGAAGAATTCAAAGAACTCTCTCAAAATTTTCCTGCTTGATTTATGTTTTTTTAATAAATTTAGCACATGTTCTGTGAAGCAGTAAGGGCAAAGAAATGCTGTTGCTCTTTTGCAAGTTATACACTGCGTAGATTCTCCTGCTAGCTTTTTAGTTTCTTCAAGAAAAAGGTTTATCTCTTTGTTGATTTTGCCAAAATTGCCTTTTTCGTTTAACCATAATTTTATTTCTTCAGCTAGGCAAAACGGGCAAACCGGATTGTAGACAGATTCATTACAGCTTAAACAGAAATTATTTATCATCTTTATAAGAATTCAATAGCAAGGAACTATTGAGAAGTTATTTAGTTGTAATAGGCGCACAAACAAAGCCGTAACATTTCACATGTTTTCAGCTAGGTAGAATTCTATTATAGCTTTTTTTTAGTGTTGTGCTCATTTTATTAGTATTCTTAGGTGTTTAGAGTTTATAAATTTTATTGGTGATTGATGCATTTTCGCACCAAAAAAGCTTAAAAACAAGCTAAACTACGACGATACTAATGAAAAAAGAGTTGTCAGACATGTATTTTCTAGGCAGAAAGTGCATATTTTGTGGCAAATATGGG
>Ga0210057_1000818_pt1 | contig 50009 bp, 54 predicted proteins | sample CryGeyCG2114_010_2_FD_183968 | JGI IMG/M metagenome (GOLD analysis project Ga0210057, IMG submission 183968) | Groundwater microbial communities from aquifer - Crystal Geyser CG10_big_fil_rev_8/21/14_0.10 (SPAdes) (version 2) | ecosystem: Environmental > Aquatic > Deep subsurface > Groundwater ...
GCCCCAGCCCCAGTTGAAGTAGCTCACCAAGCGCAGCCACAATCAACAGCAACTCCTGCATGGCACGGAGCACAAACTCCGGGTGTATACCATACCTCTAACCCCAAAGGTAAAGGGCTCCGTCGCGCTACTACAATTTCTCTTATTATCATCTTCCTCTTACTTGCTGGGGGGGCTGCATGGGCCTTCTTCATTTATTTCCCTGATCTTATTAAGCCAAAACCAGAGGAGGCACTTGCTCGATCTCTCCAAGCACTCCTTGCCGCTCCAACAGTTCACATTGATGGATCCTTACACGCGCTCGGGACTTTTGAGAGTAATAGTGACGCTATACTCAGCGCTACAACAACTCTCGCTTCCTCATCAACAACTCCACAGCTTATCAGTGGAGACTACGATGTTAAGCTTGGTTTTGTAAGTAATGTAGATCGTCGTGGTGATGGTGATCCAAAGGTAACCCTCTCACTCTCACCTGATGTTTCGGTTAAAATTCCTCCACTTACTTTTGATCTCTCTGCTGTATTAGATACACGCTCAATAGATCGTGTCCTTTATGTGCAACTCCGCTCTATGACCGACCTCATTTTCCCTTTTGACTTCTCACGTTTGAAGGGGGTGTGGGTACGGCTCGAGCCAAGCGATTACACTCAATATGCTCCAGCTGATGCTCAACAAACACAGCTCTGGCAAAAGTTAAGTGATAAAGGAGTGCTCGTAATTACCCAAGAGTTCCCTACAGTAAAAGAGAGTGGTGTACGCTACCGACATTATGCGTTTACTCTTGATCACGCAAAACTAGCTTCAGTAATTGCTGAACTCAACCAAATCCCACGCGCCGCAACCACTACCGCCTCACTTGCAACACTCCCCAGCCCAACAGGTGAAATCTGGATCAATAGCTCCACCTATTTCCCTCATAAACTAATATTGAACTACAAACTTGATGGTGCTCAGGCTGATCTCTCCTCTGGTGATACAAAACTTGCTGGGACACTCACGTTTGAGATACAGTTTAATCCTACTATTGATGAAGGAAGCGTTGTTGCTCCCAACGACACACACTCCTTCTCTGATGTGATGGGCTTACTTGATGGCTCAGAACAGGCCTCGTCTACTGGGAGCAGCACAGCTCCTGTGCGTTGATGCGACTTTTTACCAAAAAACTCGGAATTGATTTAGGAACGGCGAATACTCTCGTGTATGTACCGGGTCTTGGTACTGTGCTAAATGAGCCCTCTGTCGTTGCTGTCTCTGAGTATGATCGCAAAGTTCTTGCTGTAGGGACTGAAGCAAAAAATATGGTAGGGAAAACTCCTGAGAGCATTATTGCGTACCGCCCAATGAAGGACGGCGTAATTGCAGACTATCGTGTAACTGAGGCAATGCTCCGCTACTTTATTACTAAAGCGCTTGGTCCCTGGAACTTTTGGAAACCTGATGTAATGGTCTCTGTTCCTGCTGGTGTTACCTCTACTGAGCGTCGTGCGGTGATTGAGGCGGCACTGCGTGCGGGCGCTAAAAACGCCTATGTGGTGAAAGAGCCTATCCTTGCTGCTATTGGGGCAGGTATCCCCATCCAAGAGGCAACAGGGCACATGGTGGTAGATATTGGCGGAGGGACAACCGATGTTGCTGTTATCTCATTGGGAGGGATTGTTGCTTGCACCTCTGTTAAATGTGCTGGAGATAGAATTGATCAAGCTATTAGTGATTACATTAAAAAAACGTTCAACCTTGCGATTGGGGATAAAACTGCAGAAGAAGTCAAAATTGCTATTGGGTCCGCGCTCCCCATCGATGATGAGCTCGCGCACACTATTAAGGGGCGTGATTTTGTAACGGGGTTGCCACGCTCTGTGGAAATTAAAAGTAATGAAATTGTGCGTGCAATCCAACCAGAGTTGCGCTTGATGATTAAGGCGATTAAAGATGTCTTCCAAGACACACCTCCGGAGCTTGCTGCAGATATTATTGATCAGGGGATTATCATGACGGGCGGGTCCTCACAATTACGTAACTTACCTGAGCTTGTTTTGAAGCGCACTGGGGTGAATGCGGTGCTTGCTGACAATGCGCTCTTTTGTGTGGTGAATGGTACGGGTATTGCACTGGAGCATCTTGATACCTACAAAAAAAGTATTTTGGCAAAACGATGATAGCGGAACTCTATAGGAATATTAAAAAGGGGACTGCCCACGCCAGTACCCTTGTACTTGGTGATACTGATGCCCTTGTGGCGGAGGCGCTTACGTTGGGTGCGCATGATAAAGAATTGATGCTCTACCCAATAGTGCATGACGTGTGGACCATTGATGATAGTCGTACTGTTGCGAGGCGTGCACAACGCACAACAGATACTCCTCTGTGTATTTTAATTGCAGCAAACGTGTTTACACTTGAAGCGCAGAATGCATTACTCAAGGTAACTGAGGATGCTGCTCCTCGCGTCTTTTTCATCATCATTACAAAAAGTGCTGAGGCGCTACTATCTACCCTGCGATCGCGTTGCGCAATTATTAAAGAAGATGGGATTAAAGCAGAGCAAGAAAAAACATTTTTTACACTCTCTGTTTCCGAACGGATGACTGCCGTTGCACACGCTATTGATACACCGGAGCATCGTGACGCCTACGCGCTCCTCTCACGCCTTGCTACAACTTATGCGCGACAGACAAAAAGAGATAAAGAGTCTGCACGTATCTACGCGCACCTGACGCACACCCAAATACTCTTAAGTAAGCACCCTCTCGGCATGCGCCAACTCCTAGAACACCTCGCGCTCACACTTGACAAATAGATAGAATAGGTATACAATATTATTTAAATTGAAAGACAGGGCTGATTCAGCTTTAAAATTCGGAGGGTTTTTTCTTTACTTCTTCTTTACCTAAAATGAGTTGTTGTATATCTGATACCCAACAACATACTCAACACCTAGAACGCATACTAAATGTTGGAAGTGAGACTTTCAACAGAGGGAGTTTGTAAAAGTAAGGAAAATGGATACAATAGGGAGCTGATGGCATATAACTTTGCGGCATTTGATACTCGATGTAAGGAAATTGAGGAACACTTAAAAGGTGAGTTTTTGAGCTTGCGCACAGGGCGCGCCTCGCTCTCACTTTTAGATAAGGTCCGTGTTGAGGCCTATGGAGCACTTAACTCTATTGAGCACGTGGCAGGCATTACTCTGCAAGATGCACGGACGCTCTACATTAATCCGTGGGATAATTCACTCATTGGCGCTATAGAGAAGGGGATAGCATCTGCTAATCTTGGTGTCTCCACCGCTCCCGACAGTGCCGGTATCCGCGTTATTTTTCCCGAGCTCACTGGTGATAGGCGCACTCTCCTGATGAAGGTGGTGGGGCAAAAGTTGGAGGAGTCACGCATTACACTCCGTGCCGAACGCGAGAAGGTATGGGGAGCAATCCAATCTGCGGAAAAGGAAGGGAGTATTTCTGAGGATGATAAGTTTCGTGCAAAAGATGAATTACAAAAACGTGTTGATGCAGAGAACGAGCGTCTGACTGCGCTCGCCGACACTAAGCGGGGTGAATTAGCCGAATGAGCGTTATCCTTTTTATTGCAATCCTTATGGTACTCGTGTTTGTACACGAGTTGGGTCACTTTATTGCGGCGCGACTTTCTGGTGTGCGTGTTGATGAATTTTCTATCGGGTTCCCACCACGGATACTTTCTGTATTGCGTGGGGGCACACGCTACACCATTGGTATCCTCCCATTTGGTGGATTTGTTAAATTATTAGGTGAGGATGGTGAGGAGGAGAGTGACCCCAGCACACAAGCGCTCTCACTTACCGGTAAACATCCGCTTGTTAAAATAGGAGTATTGGTTGGTGGGGTCATTATGAATTTGCTCCTTGGATGGTTACTTATTAGCGGAGGACTCTACTATGGTCTCCCTATTTCTGAATCCTCACTTCCCACGGGGGAAACATTGCAAAACCCACGTTTAGTCATTGTTGAGGTGTTAGCTGACTCTCCCGCATCTAGTGCTGGTGTGATGCGTGGAGACACTATTACAAGTGTGAGTGATGCTGAGGGCGCCACACTTACTGACCCGAGTGTTGAAGCATTCCAATCATTTGTACGTACACATAACAAGGCCTCACTCTCGCTTACTGTAGAGAGTGGTGGGAGATCACACTCATACACTGTGGTACCCAAAGCTACCGACAATGATCCTACGCATGCCGTTGTTGGTGTGGGACTTGATCGCATTGGGACGCTCTCGTTTCCTTTCATCCGTTCGTTTGTTGAAGGCGCTCGGATGACAGCATTACTTACCTATGCAACTGCGCGTGCTATTGGGCACTTTATTATTTCTCTTGTTACGACTGGCTCTGGTTTAGATCAGGTAACGGGGCCGGTTGGTCTTGCGGGGATGGTAGGTGCTGCACAGGTGTTAGGGTGGACCTACGTACTTACCTTAACAGCAATCATTTCTGTAAATCTTGCACTCATTAATATCCTTCCATTTCCTGCGCTTGATGGTGGGCGCATTTTATTTGTTCTTATTGAGTGGGTGAGAGGTAAAGCACTCCCATCTCGTGTCTCCACTATTGGTAATTTAGTTGGGTTCGCACTCCTCATTCTTCTTATGGTTGTTATCACGTGGTCGGATATTGCACGACTGCTTCCTCACTCACTCTTTTGACCTCACCGAAGGGCTACGCTACTATAGGGCTATGCGACAATCTTCCCTCTTTTCTACAGTGCGACGGGAGGCACCAACCGACGAGCAATCAAAAAATGCCCGCCTGCTTATACAAGCGGGGTATGTTGACAAGGTTATGGCGGGTGTGTACTCGTTCCTTCCTTTAGGGTTGCGGGTGCTCAATAATATTTGCACAATTATCCGTGAGGAGATGGACACACTTGGTGCTACCGAGCTCTCACTTACTGCGTTACAAAATCCTGAGGTGTGGAAAAAAAGTGGCCGTTGGGATGGGGATGTATGGTTTAAAACTAAACTGATGGAGGGTGGTGAGCTTGGACTTGGATGGACGCAAGAGGAGGAGATAACGCAGCTCATGACGCGCCACATCCAGTCATACAAAGATTTACCTTGTTCAACGTATCAAATCCAAACAAAGTTCCGTAATGAGGAGCGTGCAAAGAGTGGTATCTTGCGTGGGCGAGAATTTATGATGAAGGATTTATACTCGTTCCACAGTGAGGCGGGGGACTTAGACCTCTTTTACCAACGGGTACAAGATGCCTACACACGTATTTTTTCACGAGTTGGTCTCGGTGACGGCACCTTCCTCACTGTTGCCTCAGGCGGAGCCTTTAGTAAGTGGAGTCATGAATTTCAAACACTCTCTGATGCCGGTGAAGACATAATCTACTATTCAAAGGAAAAGGGTATTGCGGTGAATAAGGAAGTTTACTCCCCAGAGGTACTCGAGGAACTCGGTCTCTCTGCGGATGAGTTGACTGAGGCTAGTAGTATTGAAGTAGGAAATATTTTTAAGTTAGGAACTCGTTTTTCCGAGCCGCTCGGTCTTTCCTATACTGACGAGGCAGGTAATCGTTACCCTGTGGTTATGGGGAGTTATGGTATTGGTCCGGGGCGAGTGATGGGTACTATTGTTGAAACGTCCTCTGATGAACGCGGTATTGTGTGGCCTGAGGCGGTTGCTCCTTTTAAGTATCACCTCATTGCTCTCCCCAATGCCTCAGGTTTGGTGGAGAAGGAGGCTGAAATGCTCCATGCGCGTTTAACAGCTCTCGATATCCCTGTGCTATACGATGATAGGTTCGAACTCTCTGCGGGGGAGCGCTTTGCCGAAGCTGACCTTATAGGAATCCCCACTCGTTTAGTGTTGAGTGAGCGCACACTGGGGAATGGGGTTGAACGTAAACATCGGTCAGGTAGTAAACCCGACGTAGTCTCGTATGCACTATTGGAAGCATGAACAACCCGTTTACGAAATGGATTTCTCACGATATCGGGGTAGACCTCGGTACTGCTAACACATTAGTATATGTGCGTGGTAAGGGAGTTATCTTAAACGAACCTTCTGTTGTTGCTGTTAATACTAAAACAGGGCGTGTTGTTGCTGTAGGGACTGACGCACGCTATATGATTGGACGTACGCCGGCACACATTGAGGCTATTCGCCCTATGGTGGATGGTGTTATCTCTAACTTTGAGGTTGCCGAAGAAATGATTGCGTATTTTTTGCGCAAGGCGCGAGAGGAGGTGCGAGGAGGTCGCCCTCGTATTGTAATTGGCGTGCCCTCTGGTGTGACTAATGTGGAACGGCGTGCTGCAAAAGATGCTGCCTATAATGCGGGTGCGCGTGAAGTACATATTGTGGAAGAGCCTATGGCTGCTGCTGTTGGTATACGTCTCCCTATTTTTGATCCCGTGGGGAGTATGATCGTAGATATTGGTGGGGGAACCACCGATATTGCGGTCATTTCACTCGGAGGAATTGTTCGTGCAAAAAATTTACATATTGCCGGTGATAAGTTAAACGAGGATATCATTTCATATGTTCGTGATGAGTTTAAAATACTTCTTGGTGCGCGCACTGCAGAAGATGTAAAAATTGCAATTGGGTCTGTTCTTAATACTGGTGCTGCGCGTGAGTCGACTATCCGTGGACGCGACCTAGTGACTGGTTTACCTCGTGAGGTAATTATCACTGATGCTGATATTCGCGAGGCGATTGCTGTATCACTCGGGAGTTTGGTAGAGGCGGTTAAGGAGGTTTTGGAATCAACACCTCCTGAAGTTGTCTCAGACATTATGCACCGCGGTATACTCCTTGTCGGAGGAGGAGCACTTATCCATGGGATGGCCGAACTGCTAACTGGTGAGTTGGGTATCCCTGTTACTGCTGCGGAGGATCCACTTACAGCAGTTGTCCGTGGTACAGGAATTATTTTAGAAGAGTTTGATACATTTAAAGAGATACTTATTGACGGCGACGATGAATTACGAACGAGATAATAAACGATCTGTTGGGAGGCGTATGAAGATACCACTCCTAATCATTTTAGTTATCATTATATTTTACGCGGTTGTACCGGGGATACTCCATATGTCGTTACGTGCACTTTTTATGGTTGTTCGACCTGTGTTAACTATTTCTACAACCCTCACTGAAGAGCGGTCTAGTTTTTTTGCATTTCTTTCCAATAAGGAAGCGCTCGTTGAGGAGAATCTGTCTTTGCGTCGCCAAGCTACCGATCTTACACTGGTGCGTGCAGAGAATCAACGCTTACGAACAAAGCTTGCTTCATTGGAAGGACGTACACTCCCTCAAAAAAGTGTTTTAGTTTCAGTGTTAGCTGCGCCACCTCGCTCAGTGTATGACACCTTACTCATTGATGTTTCGAACGTACCTAATGTTCATCAAGGGATGCTGGTCCTTTCGCTTGATGAAGCGGCACTCGGTACTATTGCTGAAGTGTTAGGATCTACGGCAAAAGTTCTCTTGTTTTCATCGAGTGGTGTACAAACAGCTGGGTCTTTGAGTGCGAGTACAACCAGTGTAGATCTTGTGGGGAGGGGGGGGGGAACATTTCGTTCTGCACTCCCTTCGCACATTCATATACGTCCTGGTGAACACATCACCAGCGCTAACTTTGGTGGTAGGATTGTTGCATTAGTCGATGCTGTGACAGTTGATTCGACGCAGTTGTCTCAAACAATTGAAGCTCGTATCCCTGTCTCGTTAACTACACTTACCACCGTTATACTTATTGATGTCCCGACTGTACGCCCATAGTATTTTAGGAATCGCTTTCATGACTGGTCCGTGGTGGCTCTTTTTGGCACTTTTGGTTCTTTGTGCCTATGCTGCTCCTTACGCACTTGAGATTGTTTTGTGGGGGGTGCTTTGGGACTTAATCTATAGCGCTTCTTTTGTTGGTCCGTGGGGGATGAGTATCTGGGGGACCTTAATAGCACTAGTCGCACTACTAATTGCGCGCTTTCTCGCGGAGGAAGTAAGACTTTTTTCATGATTCATTTCTTTTTCCGCTCTCGACGTCGGCGAACACCGTCTATTGATCCTGACGTGATTTTTCTTGACTCACGAAATCTTCCAGAATTTAACACACAGCAATTTGAGGGGCGTATAGAGAAACCTATCTCAAAGTTTGCTATTGCTTCATTGTTTACTATGTCACTTGTTGTGATGCTGTTATTTTTAGGAAGGGTATGGAGCCTCCAAATTGTTCAAGGCTCATTACTACGTACTGTTAGTACACAAAACTCTCTACGTTCCACGCCTCTCTTTGCTTCGCGCGGTATTATTTATGATCGTAAACAAACACCGCTTGCTTATAATGAGAACGGGATACGTACATACGCTGATATTCCTGGGCTTGCCCATGTTGTTGGATACGTAAGCCTTCCTACCGATAAAGATTTAAAACAAGGCGCCTATCCTCAGGAGTATCTTGGGCGCGATGGGTTAGAGCGTACTTTTAACGATAATTTAACTGGCACTCACGGACTCCGTATTGAGGAAACTGATGTGAAGGGGAGTGTACGTTCGAGCTCTATGTTGCGAGAGCCTGTCCCGGGTGAAAATATTACTACTACTATTGATATCCGTATTCAACGTAAGTTATATGAGCTGATTGCTACTCTTGCGAAGGATAAGGGGTTTGCTGGCGGTTCTGGGACTATTATGGACGTTGAGACGGGTGAAATGTTAGCTTTAGCTAGTTATCCTGAGTATTCTCCCCAGATTCTTTCTGAGGGTAAAGATAGGGAGGAGATAGCGCGTACGCTTTCTGCTGGTAATACTCCTTTTTTGAATCGTGCAGTGGAGGGTTTATATACACCCGGGTCTATTGTAAAACCATTCCTCGCAGTTGCCGCCTTAGAAGAAAAAGTTATTTCTCCTGATACAAAAATTTTAAGCACTGGCGCACTGACTCTACCAAACCCTTACAACCCAAGTAATCCATCAATTTTTAAAGACTGGAAAGCGCACGGATATGTAAATATGCGTGAGGCGCTCGCTGTTTCCTCGGACGTTTATTTTTATGAGGTGGGAGGTGGATTTAAATCCCAACGTGGTTTAGGGATTAATTTAATTGATAGTTACCTTACCCGTTTTGGTTTTAGTAAACCAACTGGTGTGGACCTCTCTTTTGAAGAGTCAGGCCTCATCCCAACTCCCTTATGGAAAGAGCGTACCTTTGATGGCGAAAAGTGGAATATCGGTGACACCTACCACACGGCGATTGGTCAGTACGGTATGCAGGTTACACCTATCCAAGTAGTGCGCGCTATTGCTGCTATCGCAAATGGCGGACGACTCCTCACTCCTCACTTATACGCTCGGAATCCAGAGGTGCCACAGCGGGGCACAGAGCTTGGTCTTACTGAAAATTCTTTGCAAGTGGTACGTGAGGGGATGCGCATGGGTGTACTCTTAGGTACTGCGAAGGGACTCAATCTTGAAACGCTCGAAATAGCAGCAAAAACAGGTACCGCGGAACTTGGTATAGCAAAAGAAAAAGTAAACTCGTGGGTTATTGGTTTTTTCCCTTACAAACATCCGCGCTACGCTTTCACTGTGGTGATGGAGAGAGGGGATAGTCACAACACTATTGGCGGGGTGTTTATTATGAGGCAGTTGTTTGATTGGATGAATGTGTACACCCCCGAATACACTCAAGGCACTTCTACATAAGGTCGTTGACGAGTGAGGATAATCACGCTATCATTGCAGGACTATAATTTTTAAACCCTAATATTTCTATGAGTACAGAATATGTAAGTGCGGAGCGCCTTGTTGAATTAAAAGAAGAACTCAATACGCTCAAAACTATTGAGCGTAAAAAAATTGCAGAGCAGTTGGAGTATGCCAAGTCTCTTGGAGATTTATCTGAAAATGCTGAATACCATGAGGCGCGCGAAGCGCAGGTAACGGTGGAGGACCGCATTGAGTATCTTGAGGACATTCTTAAGCGCGCTATTATTGTACAGGCAAAAGGTGGTTCTATTATTGATGTGGGCTCAACTGTTGTTGTTGAGCGTGAGGGTACAAAAGCAGAACAAACAGTAGTGATTGTCGGTTCTGAGGAAATCAATGCCACCCAAGGCAAAATTTCTAACACGTCACCACTTGGTTCTCAGTTAATAGGAAAGAAAAAAGGGGATACGGCGATCATTTCTACTCCACGAGGAGATGTGACGTATCGTATTATTACGGTACAATAGGTATATGTCTTCGCTCGCAGAGATACGCACCGAGCGCTTAAAAAAGTTAAAGCGCTATGAGGCAACTCGTGGTAGTGCGTACCCGGTATCTGTCTCTCGTACGCATAGTCTTGAGGCTCTCCGAAGAGAGTTTTCCACCTTTGTTGATGGTGGAGCGACTGTTTCTGTTGCGGGGAGGGTCTTAGCTTTGCGGGGCCAGGGTGCACTGGTGTTTGCTGTTATTGATGATGGTACTGCACATATCCAAGGAGTTTTTAAGCGCGACGTTTTAGGGGAAGATGAGCATACTCTTTTTGTAGATACCGTAGACTTAGGTGACTTCGTCTCTTTTTCCGGGGACTGCTTTAGTACCGATAGAGGTGAGGAAAGTGTGCTTGTTCTGTCGTGGGCACTTGTCTCTAAAAGCCTACGGCCACTTCCAGATAAGTGGCATGGTCTCAAGGATAGTGACGAGCGGTTTCGCCGACGCTATCTTGAAACAACTATGGATACAGGCGCTCGTGAGCGCTTCCTTACGCGCTCACGAATGATTACCTTTTTCCGCTCGAAACTCAGTGATGCAGGGTTTGTTGAGTTTGAGACTCCAATACTCCAGCCCCTTGCTGGTGGGGCAAACGCACTTCCATTTATTACACACCATAATGCACTTGATAGAGATTTATATCTTCGTATTGCACCAGAACTCTATCTCAAAAAACTTTTAATCGGTGGATTCCCTAAGGTGTACGAAATAGGCCGTTCTTTTAGGAATGAGGGTATCGACGTAACACATAATCCAGAGTTCACCACTGTAGAGTGGTATGAAGCCTACTCAGACGCTTCTGCTCAGCGCGCCTTTGTTGAAGCACTTATTCGTGAGTTGGTGCACACACTCCTTGGGGGGTCAACACTCCTTTTTGGTGAGCATGAAATAGATGTTGCGGCACCATTTGCTGTGCGTAAGTATTACGATCTTTTTGCTGAGTATACTGATATTCCAGATGCACGAGGGTGTGCACTTGATGAACTTATTGACGCCGCAGAGCGTTTGGGTAGTGCGCGTACAGAGCTCACAACGCGGGAAAAGGTTCTTGATGCACTCTACAAGCGTGTGTGCCGCCCTGCGCTTATACAGCCCACCTTTGTAGTTGATTATCCGCGCGCGATGTTACCTTTAGCAAAAAGAACAGAAGGGGATGCAGATTTGGTAGATGCCTTCCAACTTATTATTGGTGGTACAGAATTGGTAAAAGCATTCTCAGAACTTAATGATCCAATTGATCAGCAGGAGCGCTTTATGGAGGAGTCGCAGCACCGTACACAAGGAGATGCTGAGGCACAGCCACATGATGAAGATTTTATTGAGGCCCTAGAGTATGGTATGCCTCCTGCTGGAGGTGTGGGGATTGGTCTCGACCGTCTTGTTATGCTTCTTACAAATACGCATAATATCCGAGAGAGTATCTACTTCCCAACCTTGCGTGAAAAAGAATAAGGTGCTATAATATCTTTAGAGTTCCTTGGAGGTATCCCTCGTGTCTAAAAAGCGGCTTGAAGCAGCGATTCGGGAGAGATTTTTTGCTAATCTGGCGCGAGATCGGAGTCACATAAACCGTCTTGACCCGGAGCAGGCCGTGATTCTAATCCTAGCTTGTCTTGGTGAAGCAGAGGATTTCTTTGGACTTCCTCCTCGAGTTTCTCCTCCTCTTGGTGATCATTTTATACCCCAGAGAGACAGAGTCTTATCCCCCTAGATAAGGCTCTCCTCCCCCGAAAGCCTGCGTGTAGTCCTTACTCCACGCAGGCTTTTTATGTGTTATCCACAGTAGGGTGGTTGTTGAGTGGGATAAAGTGGAATATAATAACTATGTAGTGGTAGAAAGTGGGGCAAAAACACCACCATGTTAATTGGCGAATATACTCACACACTTGATGATAAAAAACGTCTTGCAGTGCCTGCAAAATTTCGCAAGCAACTCGGTAAGGTGGTAGTGCTCACACGAGGATTAGATAGTTGTTTGGCCCTTTATCCACTTGAGGCATGGAAAGCGCTTTCACAGAAGTTAAGCGCACTTCCTATGGGCACAGCGAGCTCCCGTAGTTTTACTCGATTTATTTTTGCAGGAGCCGTTGAGTCAGAGGTTGATTCTCTCGGACGCATTCTCGTTCCAGATTTTCTTAAAGAGTTTGCTGATCTTAAAACCAAAGTGATTGTCACTGGATTACAAGATCATGTAGAGCTATGGGATGAAAAACGCTGGAAAGAGTATCGCGGTCGGGTGGAGAAGGAAGCTGATGTCCTTGCAGAAAAATTAGGTGATATTGGAATTCTGTAATGCGACACATTCCCGTTCTTTTACATACAGTTAGTGATATCCTCACACTCTCTCATGGTGATGTTGCTGTTGATGCCACTGGAGGCAGTGGTGGTCACGCCCGCATGCTTGCTAAGAAGGTAGGGCCAAGCGGTACACTCTTAGTTTTAGATCAAGATGGTGAAGCTGTGGCGCGTTTAACAGAGGTACTTGCGCCGTACCCTCAAGCACAAATACGGAATGCTAACTTCCGTACTATTGCACAGGTTGCACAAGAGTGCTCACTTCCCCCAGCACAAGGAATCTTGTTTGATCTTGGAATCAGTAGTGAGCAAATTGAAGAGTCGGGGAGAGGATTCTCCTTCCTCAGAGATGAGCCGCTCCAGATGACATTAGGTGCGGTAGGGAATGACTTTACGGCTTTGGATATCATTAACACATGGGATGAATCTACACTTGCCGATATTATTTATGGATATGGCGAAGAACATGCAGCCCGTCGCATTGCTCAGGCAATTGTTGTGGAGAGACGTAAGGCAGCTATTGCCAGCTCCTTAGTACTTGCGACTATCGTTTCAAATGCTAAAGGCGGTCGCCATGGACGTATTCATCCCGCAACTAAAACTTTTCAAGCACTTCGTATTGTTGTTAACGATGAACTCGGAGCTCTAGAGGAAGGTCTCTCTGGGGCGTGGAGCATCTTGGCGTCACAAGGAAGGATGGCGATGATTACCTTCCACGCGCTCGAAGCTCGTATCGTTAAGCGATTTTTAAAAGAAAAAAAAGGAGAGGGGAGTGGGACTATCCTTACTGCTCACGCTCTCCGTCCCACACGGGATGAGGTACTTAGTAATCCCCGCGCACGAAGCGCATCATTATACGCACTCAGTAAAAAATAATACTATGCAGCATTCACGCACAACAACATTACCCTCCTCACTCTTCATTAGTTTTTTTGCTGTACTGATAGTGCTAGCGGGCTTCTATCTTTATCTCATTCAGAGTTCGGTTGTGAGCGTTCTTGAGCGGCGCTCTTACGAGGCACGTGCCTCACAATTGGAGAGTCAGCTTGCGGTACTTGAGAGCTCTTACGTAGGTTTGATTGGAGGTATTACTCTTGCCGACGCTTCTTTAAAAGGTTTTATTGATGTAAGTAAGGAAACTTCATACGTGTTTACCAAAACTCCTGTATCGGGCGTTGCAATGCGCCATGGCAACTAAAGAAACGATTCGTGTCCGTTTAATTGCTGGGAGCGTTCTGTTAGTTACGCTTACCATCATTACCCGACTTTTTTTTGTGCAGATTGTACATGGGGGCGAGTATGAAGAGTTGGGGAGTAGACAGTATGTAAGCGCAAATTCTAACAGCTTCAATCGCGGAGGTATTTTTTTTATGACAAAAGACGCGGTGCCTGTTGCTGCGGCCGCGCTTACCTATGGTTCTATTCTCGCTATCCACCCTGCTCAAATAAAAGGTATTGAGAGTACCTACGAAGCGCTGGTATCTATTTTACCAAAACTCAATAAAGACTCTTTTACTGCACACGCAAATAAAATAAATGACCCCTATGAGGAAATCGCAACACGTATAAGTGATGCTGATACAGAGCGCATAGATGCTCTGAAGCTTCCCGGGGTTGGTTTATATCGACAAAAGTGGCGTGTATACCCAAGTGGAGGACTCGCTGCCCAGACGGTTGGGCTTATTGGTTTTAAGGGTAACGAGCTTGCTGGTCGCTATGGACTCGAGGAGCAATACGAAGGTGTATTAGGGAGAAGTGAAAATAGTACTCAAATTAACTTTTTTGCGGAGATATTTACTGAATTAGGAAATCGACTTACTAAAAATTCCCAACGAGAGGGTGACATCTATTTAACAATAGAACCGACTGTACAAGGAGAGGTGGAAAAGGAGCTCGTGGGAATCAAGCAAAAGTATGATGTTGATCTTGCTGGAGCGGTGGTTATGGACCCTCACACTGGCGCTGTACGTGCGTTTGCCTCCATCCCGTCGTTTGATCCAAGTGCTGAACAAAAAGATATCTCTCTCCTAGGAAATCCATTAGTAGAACGAGTGTATGAATTTGGTTCCATTGTTAAACCACTCACTATGGCCGCTGGTTTAGACGCGGGGGTGGTGCGCCCAGAGACTACCTATAACGACAAAGGTACCATTACACTTAATAGTAAAAAAATATCTAACTATGATGGACGTGGACGTGGGGTGGTGCCGATGCAAGAAGTCCTAAATCAGTCATTAAACACTGGTGCTGTGTTTGTTATGCAATCTTTAGGAAAAGAACGATTCCGTGATTATTTTAGAAACTATGGTTTTGGAGAAAAAACAGGGATTGATTTACCAGGGGAGCTGGCTGGGCTCACTGACAACTTAGAGAGTACTCGTGAGGTGGAGTATGCCACCGCTTCCTTTGGGCAAGGTATTGCGGTAACACCAATTGCTATGACTCGCGCTCTTGCCACCCTTGGTAATGGAGGAGTGCTAGTACACCCCTACTTGGTAAAAGATATCCGCTATAAGACCTTAGAGCATGATACAACACAGACGCAGGTTGTGCGTCGCGTATTGAGTCAGCAGACGAGTGAAGATATTACTCGTATGTTGGTAAACGTTTTTGATAAGGCTCTTGCTGGAGGAAAGTTTAGGTTGGACCATTACTCCATTGCGTCAAAGACGGGAACTGCGCAAATGTCTAATCCCGCCGGGGGATATTACTCTGACCGCTATCTTCACTCGTTTTTTGGCTATTTTCCTGCATATGACCCGCACTATATCGTTTTTCTCTATATCGTGTATCCTAAGCACGTGCAATATGCATCAGAGACTCTCTCAGAACCTTTTGCTCATATTGCTAATTTTCTCATTAATTACTACCATATTCCTCCTGATCGCTAATGTGACCATATAATCGTATGAAAGATATATTTAAAAAAATAGTCGCATCCCTCCTTGCGTGGGAAGCGCGACGTGTGCTCCGGCGCTTTACCCCACGTATTGTTGCTATTACAGGGAGTGTGGGAAAAACATCTACTAAGGATACTATTGTTGCTGTGCTTGAGCGTAGTGCTAATGTCCGAGGAAGTGTTAAAAGTTATAACAGTGAATTTGGTGTCCCTCTTACTATCCTCGGGCTTGATAATGCGTGGGGTAGCGCTCTTGGTTGGATACGTAATCTTGCGAAGGGATTTATGGTTCCCTACACATCGCGCGCTTACCCTGAATGGTTAATATTGGAGGTAGGTGCTGATAAGCCAGGAGATATCTCATCGCTCACGCGGTGGCTCCGCCCAGAGATTGCTGTGATGACGCGCATTGGAGAAGTGCCGGTGCATGTAGAGCAGTTTGGTTCACCACTACATATTATTGAGGAAAAAGCTCATTTACTACAGGCAGTGCGCGAAGGTGGCGCGGTGGTAATTAATCATGATGATGAAAAGATACGGACAATGAAGATACCTACTGGAGTGCAGGTGCGTAGTTACGGGTTAGGAGAGGGTGCGCAAGTGCGCGGTGCGCTTGCACACATTTTGTATGAGAAGAATCAGCCTATGGGTATGACGGTAAAGGTGGAAACAATGGGGAAGAGTGTGCCTGTGCGTCTTAAAAACGTATTTGGAGTACACGCCGTAATGCCAGCGCTTGCTGCGCTTGCTGTTGCTGAGCTTGCGCAGGTAAATCTCTTGGATGCGGTTAAGGGTCTTGAGTGGTTAGAGCCGGCACCGGGGCGTTTGCGCTTGATAGCGGGTATAAAAGACTCGCTCATCCTTGACGATACCTACAACTCCTCACCGGTTGCGCTCCATGCAGCTTTAGACACAGTACAGGAGCTTAAAGTGCGGGGTAAAAAAATTGCGGTACTGGGCGACATGATGGAGTTGGGTGTGTACTCGGTAGAAGAACATAAAAAAGCAGGACGTCATGTGGCAACTGTATGCGATAAACTGTACCTTGTGGGTGCGCGTGCTGCTGCTGTGGAGGAGGGCGCACGCTTGGGAGGGATGAGCAGTGACCGTATTAAAAAGTATAGTGACTCAGTGAGTGCTGGGCAGGCGGTAGAGAAGGAGATTGCAAAAGGAGATTTAATTTTAGTTAAAGGTTCACAATCAGTGCGGATGGAGCGGGCGGTGCATGAGATTATGAAAGAGCCGGAACTCGCTACCGACCTCCTTGTACGACAAGACCCTGAGTGGTCTAAACGCTAAAATAAAAACCCCTCCGAAGGTATATCGGAGGGGGGAGGGCTAGTACAGATCTGTTTGGATGGCGATTTGTGTGCACAGGATGGCTGATGCTCGCCGGTACTCTTTGTTCTTTTTAATATGCGAGATAACCGAGTTTCGTCTCTTGGCATCCCTCATATTTTTGAGTAGATCTTTTACAATTACCGGCGCGGTTTTGGGGAAGTACTCGGTAAGCTTAAGGAGGAAGAGAGCAATCTCTCGGCAGGCAGCACCCCGAATCTTTTTGATGAGAGAATTGTGTAGGTAGTACTCGGCAAATCCAACGATTTCCTTCTCTCCGCCATTGCGGTTGAGATCACAAAGAATACGGTGAATCTTGAGTCTTCGGTACTCTCCATAGCAGTTTATAGCGCCAGTGTAGCGAAATAGCATCCACGCGAGGAGTGTGCTTGCTCCGGCCATGCCGAGCATCCATATTTGATGGGAGTAGTAAATGAGAGAAGTGAATGAGAACTCTTTAAAGCTCATTGTGTGGTACCACCCTTCTGCGTTTGTACGCGGTAATTACGTGTAGCTCTCAAAGAGCTTCCTACTACCAGTACATCATATCTGGAGTATTTTGTCCATTTTCTCTCGTAGACTAGTGCCTGTTCCTGTGCTATTATTTTTTGGCTTATGGCCCTATCGTCTAACGGTTAGGACGGAGCCTTCTCAAGGCTTAAATCCGGGTTCGATTCCCGGTAGGGTCACATTCAGAAACTTGGTCGGAAGTAAGCGCAAAAAATGAAAGAGAAAAAAGTGGAACTTTCACAAAGAAAAGTTCCACAAATATAGAGAGGAGATAAGATCATGACAGCTGATGTTTCCCAGGAAAAGTCTATCTTACCTGAAGAATCTGAAGAAGTACTTACACGATTTAATGCTGTTCTTGCTCTGTACGAAGAATATACCCCTAAAACGGAGGAGGAACGAGAGCTTTATGCTCTTGCTGCTCAAGATATGGACTATCGAGTAACTAGCTCTTGACCTCATGGTCGACTATAATATAGTCGACACCTACTCTGTATCAAAAACCCACCTTACTGGTGGTTTTTCTTTCTGCGTATAACTCGATATACTTATCCCATGCGTTGGAGTCCATATGTACATGCACTTGGTGCCGTGGCGTATATTTGGGGAGTTGGGTTCCTCATTCATTACATTGCGGCACTACATCACGATACTCCAGATAATCTCACGGGGTCTATTACCGCTATCTCACTCATGATATTCATCGTACTATGAGGAAAGAAAAAATTATAGTAACGGGGGGCGCTGGTTTTATTGGGTCAAATCTGGTTGACGCTCTTATTGAATATGGTTATGAAGTTCATGTTATTGATAATCTATCAGGAGGGAAAAAAAGAAATGTAAACCCTAAGGCAACACTGCATATTAAAGATCTTACGCGTATTGAACAAATTGAAGCTCTATTTAAAGGAGTTGACTATGTGTTCCATGTAGCGGCCTTACCTCGCGTGCAATTTTCAATAGAACACCCTGCTGAATCTAACGATGCCAATGTTAGTGGTACGGTAAATGTGCTCATAGCTTCAGCAAAAGCCAAAGTTAAAAAGGTTATCTATTCAGCGTCGAGCTCTGCCTACGGTGATCAAAAAACAATGCCCTTAGTAGAGACGATGAAGGCTCTACCAAAAAGTCCTTACGGATTGCAGAAATATATTGGCGAACTGTATTGTGCTTTGTGGAGCGAGGTTTACAAAATTCCTACCGTCTCATTACGTTATTTCAATGTCTATGGTCCTCGTAATAGCTCAGAAGGAGCGTATGCGCTCGTTATTGCTAAGTTTATTGAGCAGAGACGAAAAAATGAGACCCTCACTATTACAGGTGACGGGAAGCAGACACGAGACTTTACTCACGTTAGAGATGTTGTGCGAGCTAATCTTCTTGCCATGAAAAGTAAAAAGACTGGTAAGGGTGAGGTCATAAATATTGGCGCAGGGAGAAATGTGTCTATCAATACGGTTGCAAAAATTGTGGGTGGACCTGTTAAGCATATACAGATACGTTTTGAGCCAAAACATACATTGGCAGATAATTCATTAGCTCGAAAACTATTAGGATGGAAACCAAAAGTAGCAATCGAAGATGGTATTAACGAACTAAAGGAGATGGCTGGCATAGAGCTTGGTAAACGAGAATAGTATTGTGACTATTAGAGCGAACAAGTGAGGAGCTTGGTAAGGGTAAGCGGAGGCCTTGTTGTTGGCCCGGCTGTCCACACCGCTAGCCCCTTGACTTATCCAGTGAAAGAGAGTAATCTGTAACTAGATTCGGTACCCGCTAAAAAAAGAGCCTCCTAAGTGTGACCCTGATGGTAAGCAATGATCCCGCCGATGATTACCTAAGCAGGAACTGCTTATCGTTCCAGTCCGAGAGCACACGTGCCTAATAAGCACACCCAAAAGCGCGGTTCAAACCGAACCAAGCCCTCTTGCGCGCAAGAGGGCTTTTTTATTGACAGAAAATTATAATGATGTAATATCTTTAACGGATGTGATAGTACCTATCTGTGGCCCCCTCGCTTTCCCCCCTTGGGAAGCACTCACGCTAGTGAACCTCGCAAACTCCTAGCGAGACCACTGGGTACCGTTACATTAGCCCACCACGCTTCGCGGGTGGGCTTTTATTTTGCGTGCTATACTTATTTTTATATGGCGTGGCATGCAATGGAAGTTGCGGAGGTTTTACACACGCTCAATGTTGATGCCCAAATTGGTTTGAGCGCACGGCAAGTATTAGAGCGTCGTGAGGAGTATGGGATTAATAGTTTTGCACGTACGCAAGGACTTCGTCCTCTGGGGCTTATTTTTTCCCAATTTAAAAGTCCTCTCGCAGTGATTCTTATTTGTGCAGGTGTGGTTACCGCACTGTTACATGAGTATGCTGATACGCTCGTTATTTTAATCGTTATTGCCATCAACACTACCATTGGTGCACTTGAGGAACGTCGAGCATCGCACGCGTTTGAGTTACTGTCTTCCTCATATCGACGCTTTGCTACTGTGCTACGCGGAGGTCAACGTCACCGTGTATCAGTCCGAGATCTCGTCCCTGGTGATATTTTAGTTCTTTCTCACGGTGATATTGTTGCTGCAGACGCTCGAGTACTCTCTGCTCGTGGACTTGAGCTTAATGAATCATCACTGACTGGTGAGTGGGCAGGTATTGTAAAGTCTCCTCAGCCAAATATTCCTGAAGCACGCATTACTGAGCGCTCAGCGATTCTTTATATGGGGAGTGTCGTGGTTGGAGGGAATGGTACTGCCGTAGTAACCGATATTGGTGCTAAAACTGAACTCGGCGCTATCGCTGAAACATTGCGCGATCCTATCCGTATACAAACACCATTTCAAAAAAGTATTGCGTCACTGTCTCGCACCCTGAGTCTTGCTGTCCTTGCTTTTACTGCCCTTATTTTACTCATCGGTATTTCTAAAGGGGTTCCTATCCGAGAGGTCTTATTAATTGCTGTTGCTGTTGCTGTATCTGCTATTCCTGAGGGGTTACCTGTCGCAGTTACGACCACTCTCGCAATTGGCTTAGAGGCAATCCTTAAGCGTGGGGGCTTGGTGCGACACTTGGTGGCTGCCGAAACGTTAGGTACTACATCGGTTATTCTTACCGATAAAACAGGCACTCTCACAGAGGGTTCGGTTGCTGTTTCGCGCGTATATCCAGCGGGGGGAGGTCTAACTGAGCGAGATGTTTTAAGAGCTGCTGTGTATGCCTCAGATGCATTTATTGAGGGGGAGGGGAGTCAAGTGAGTATCCATGGGCGCCCAATAGAGCAGGCAATTACGGCTTATGCACGAGGAGAACTCCTTTTTTATCATGACCTTGAGCTTGAGTCTCCTCGTATGGATTATTTACCGTTTGATGCGGTTAATCGTTTTGCTGCCTCACTCCATTCGAAGGGAGGGAAACACACTATCTATGTGAGTGGCGCACCAGAGCAAATAGTTGCAGCATCCACTACACATGGAGAAACAACCCTTTTAGATACACAACGTAAATTGTTGGTGGAGCAGTACGAGCGTGAGATGCGTATTGGGCGACGCCTTATTGCTGTTGCAATGAAGGATGTTCCCTATCAAGAGATTGACCATCACCGAGTACTTTCGGGGCTTTCTTTGGTGGGTTTTATTGTGCTCTCTGATCCACTGCGCGCCTCAGCACAACAAGCGGTCGCTCAAGTGCAAGCAGCGGGCACTCGGGTGGTAATGGCCACTGGTGATAACGCTGAGACAGCACGGACTATCGCACAAGAGGCGGGGATTTTAACAGCGGGTGGGCAAGTCGTCACTGGAGATGAGTTTGAGAAAATGAGTGCCACTGAGCAAAGTTTAGTGGCACTCAAGGTTTCTGTTTTTGCACGTATGTTGCCACAGCAAAAGCGCACTCTATTAGACGCCTTACGTACACATGGGGAAGTTGTCGCCATGACTGGAGATGGTGTGAATGATACTCCCGCTCTGGTTGCAGCAGATATTGGCATTGCCTTAGGTTCGGGTACTGATGTGGCTCGAGATGCAGCGGATATGGTGCTTATTAGTAATGATTTTGGAGTCATTGTCTCAGCGATAGAGGAGGGGAGGCGTATTTTAGATAACTTAAAGAAGGTGGTGGTGCACCTTGTTTCAACTGGATTTACTGAGATTATTTTAATCGCAACAGCACTTAGTTTTGGCCTCCCGCTCCCGCTTTTACCAGTACAGATTTTATGGCACAACGTTCTGTCTGAAGGGTTCCTTACCATGGCGTTTGCTTTTGAGCCGGCGGAGGGGGATAGCATGAAGCATCCTCCTGCCCACAGAGGTGGTGCTGCCATCCTCTCTCGTCGGATTAAAATGCTTATTGTACTTATTGCTATAGGATCAGCACTTAGCATCCTCCTCCTCTACTTCTATCTACTTTCTGTTCCTTTCTTATCATTATCTGTTGTACGGAGTACGCTGTTTGCCGCGCTTACTATTGTTGCAATTGGGATTAGTTTCCCTATTAAAAATTTACGGAAACCAATTTATCGCGTAGGATTTCTTTCAAACCCATTCCTCCTCCTCTCTTTTATGGCCTCAATTATTCTTTTAGGAGCAGCATTCTTCTTCCCACCACTTCGCTTACTCCTTGGTCTCTCTTTGTTGCCAACGCTCGCTGTTAAAGCCCTTATCTTTGTCGGTATAGGTAATATCCTTATTGTTGAAGGAGCTAAGTATATCGCACTACATAACTAATATAAAAGCATGCTAAGATAGCTCAATGGATACCGTTCTCGGTCTTATTCTTGCGCTTGTAATAGGTGCTCTTGTTGTATACATTTTTACTACGAGAGGTCGTTCTAGTGCTTCAACCGGTACTACCGAAGGGCTAGGTCTACTACAACAACAGCTCGCCGATCTTTCTCGGGCTCAACAACACTTAGGTGAGATGCTTTCGGAGAAACTTGCCGATAATGAACGACATCTCTCAGAGAGCGTCCATGCGCAACTCAAATCTTCATCAGATATTGTGCGTGATGTTACCGAACGACTTACTCGTTTAGATGAGACTAATAAACAAGTTATTTCATTTGCTGACCAGCTCAAAAATCTCCAAGATATCCTAAAAAATCCAAAACAGCGGGGAATACTTGGTGAATATTACCTAGAGACCTTGCTTAAAAATGTTTTACCTGTGGGGAGCTATCAGATGCAGTACCCTTTTTCTGATGGAACTATTGTGGACGCGGTAGTGTTTGTCCGTGACCGTATAATCCCCATTGACTCTAAGTTTTCCCTAGAGAACTATAATCGTCTCGCTGAAGCGATTGACCCTAAGGAGCGCGATCAATTGGAGCGTACGTTTAAACAAGATCTTAAGAACCGTATTGATGAGACCGCAAAATACGTAAAACCTTCTGAAAATACAATGGATTTTGCCTTCATGTTTATTCCTCACGAGGCTATCTATTACGATCTACTTGTGGCACAGGTTGGTTCGGTAAAGGTGAATACTCGTGACTTGGTGGAGTACGCCTTTAAAGAAAAACATGTGATTATTGTCTCTCCCACCTCGTTCTTAGCCTACCTCCAAACAGTGTTACAGGGTCTCAAGGCCTTACAAATAGAGGAGTCTGCTAAGGAAATAAGGAAGCGCATCGAGGATTTAGGTAAACATATCAATGCCTACGATGAATATTTACGTAAGCTCGGCGTTTCTTTAGGCACAAGCGTCAGTCACTACAATAGTGCCTACCGTGAGTTTAAAAAAATAGACAAAGATGTGTATCGGATTACTGATGTGGGGGGTGATATTGAGCCCTTTTCGATTGAAAAGCCTTCTACCGAAGTTGATGAGTAATTTTTGTGAATAATTTGACAGGTTTCTGTAAGTGAGTAGGGTGGGTTCATCAAAAGCACCTTAGCGTGGATGTCCCACCTTCGGCCGTAAGGCTGATTTCCCCAGGTTGGACATCCGTACTAGGGTGTTTTTTGTTTTTTCTATATTCCAACCCATTTTTTCCACATTGCACAGATTGACAGCGTTTTTCTTACCTCTATACTAATAAGCACACTAACCGCGGGGAAACGGAAAGTGTTGCTTCTATGCATATTTTTTTTATTCCCCGCGCGCGGATAGTTTTTGCACCACACGACGTTACTGTCGTGGGGTGCTTTTTTGTTAGATAAGGATCTGCATCAGTCCAGCAGTATTGATGGACTGATGCTAGTTCTTATAAGGTCGATATTTACCAGGTACAAAAAATAATACGAATATGAATAAAACAATTTCATTCATCGCAACACTCGCACTCGCGCTTGCTGTTGCCCCTGCTTCTGCCCATGCCTTTTGGTTTGGTAATACTAGCAGTGACATCACAGTAAACAATAACAACACAGCAACTGTCGGTAACACAGTTAATGTCGGTGCAAACACCGGTTCTAACTATGCTGACGGCGGTAATGGTGGTAGTGCTGCTGACGGCGGTAACGCCTCAGGTAATGGCTCTAACACAGCTGGTGATGGTGGTAACGGTGGAGACGGAGGAGAGGGTGGTTACATCGTAACTGGCGATGCAGCTGCTGTTGCTTTGGTCACTAACGTAGTTAACTCAACTGACACACGTGTTACGCGTAGTTGTGGTTGCCAGTCAACTAACGGTGGTGATACCACAGTAAACAATAACAGTCGCGCAACTGTTGGTAACGCAGTTAACGTTGGCGCCTCAACAGGCTCAAATGTTGCTCTCGGTGCTAACGGTGGAGACGGTGCTACCGGCGGTAATGCCCGTGGCAGCAACACTTCATCTCACTGGTTCCATCATTCAAACACTTCATCATCTAACACAGCTGGTGATGGTGGTAACGGTGGAGACGGTGGTGTCGGCGGAACGGTTATGACCGGTGACGCTGATGCTGGCGCTTCTGTAACGAATATCGTTAATTCAACGATTACTCGCGTTCGCTAGCGCAATACGAGACTGGAGGAGGGGAACCTCCTCCCTTCTCATTGGGACTTAAAAATAGTTTTGAGTCCCGCGAGAGGGATATGATATCACTACCACAATTACCACCGTTGCCTCCTCTACCACAGGTCCATACCCCTGTGCTGGAAGAAACGCTACCCCAAGAAAGAGGTGTGCAGCAGCACGTTAACGTCTATACCTCTACTGGCGGATCGGTCGTTACTAGTGGCGGCACTGTCCAAGATGGGAAAAGTACTTCACACGTAGAAGTACAGACTATCATTAATGGCGAGAAGGTTGTTGATATCAATCGTACGGAGGTAGCCACAGGAAGTAGTGCGGTAGAAGTTGTAGGTATCGGTACTACCTCACAAGTGCACATAAACACAGGAAGCTCGACCAGTGTAAAGGAAAAAGGCTTGTTTAAACGTTTTATCTCATATGTTTTCTCATTCTTCCCATTTTAAAAAGCTCATTGCTCTGTGTACTATCACAACGCTCTGTATAATGACCCTCGCTCCTTTGACGAGCGTTTTTGCTGAAGAAGAAGCTACTGACAACTCAACTCCAACTAGTACTGTAGATGAGCTAAGTTCTCCTGATACCGAAATTTTAGAGACACCCGGTGATACATCAGAGGATCCGGCGCCGTCTACTGTAGAAGAAGCAGAGCAAGATGAGGAAGAAACTGCTTCGTCCCAAGCAGAAGTGGCTAGTACGACAACTCCTGTTACTGAAACCGCAAGCTCAACAGAACCGCTGATCATTACTGCGTCAAGTACGCAAGACGTGGTGGTAGATAACACTGCGACGAGCACGAGTGATACGGGTAACAATATCGCTCTTTTAGATGGCGCAGCTTCTTCTACAGCAACAAGTACTCTGAGTACTAGTATAGCCACAAGTACTGAGGTAAGTGTTGACACGGGAGACGCTGTCGCAACAGCTAACGTTATTACTGCCGTTAATGTCTCTTCTTACAATTCATCAGGCTTAATCCTTTTTCTTACTAATCTTTTAGGAGGTGTGGGTACTATTGATTTTCGTAACCTTGGTTTTATGTCAGCGCCAGCATCAACCGGTACAAGTAGTAGTTCTTGTAGTTTTACTGGGTGTGATTCAGGGCTCTTTACAAACATTTCCACAGAACAAAATGCAGATATTACTAATACTGTAACAGTTGGTGCAAACACAGGAAGTAATACTGCAAGTGGTGGTGATGCAAGCGTGTCTACTGGTAATGCTACTGCTGCCGCAAATGTTATTACTGTTGCAAACTCAACCTTTGTTGATAGTAACTACGTAATGGTTGTCTTTAATCAATTTGGTTCTTGGAGTAATGACATAGTGCTTCCTGGTGCAGATGCCTTTGGGGGACTCTTCGGTTCCTCACAGGCTGGCTCAGGTTCTATCTCTGCTACCACTAACAACTCTGCAACCGTAGATACCTCTGTGTCAGTAACGGCCGACACGGGTAATAACATCGCCTCAAGCACAAGCGGTTCAGCAACGGTAGCCACAGGAGATGCTACCGCGGGTGCGACCGTAGTAAATACGGTTAACACCTCACTTATTGACTCTAATGCGTTCGTCATTATTTTCCGTGTACACGGTAATTGGTCAGGCTCCCTCTTTGGTCTGCCCCCGGGAGTTTCGTGGGAGCAAACTCCTGACGGTATTGCACTCTACTCAAGCACAGAAGGTAACTCTTCTAATTTAGGTTCACTAAATTCATCAACAACACAAAATGCTACTGTTCATAATAATATAGACGTGTATGCACTCACTGGTAACAATAAGGTAGAGGGGGAGTCAGCAAGCGTTACTACCGGAGATGCTACGGCAGCAGTAAATGTTGTTAATGTTGTTAATTCACAAGTCATTGGGCGTAACTGGCTATTTGCTATTGTAAATATTTTTGGAGATTGGAGTGGAAATATTGCTTTTGGGCAGCCTGACCTATGGGTAGCAGGCTCTGTGGATATGTCACAAAATCCTGCTCACAGTAAAGATGTTTTGCGTTACACCTTTACGTTAAAGAATAACGGGGATGCAGATGCGCATAATAGTACTCTAAGACTAGATCTACCCTCATCTCTTGAGTATGTCGCATCTAGTAACAGTGGTTCACATGCATCAGGAACTGTTCTCTGGCAACTTGGAACCTTCCCTCCTAACAGCATGAGAACCGTTACCTTAGATGTTTCCGTCACTGATTATATGGGGTATGGGACAAACCAAAGTACAGTAAGTCCATATATACAAAGTGATGAACCAGATCAGAACGATATGGATAATCACGATTCGTTAACGGTAGATGTATTCCGTGATATTCCTAATCCAGGAAATAATTCTGACAATAAAATTTATCCTAAAACAACATCAACTCCTATTCCTGCAATCAATATCACAAAGGTTGCTGGAGTCTCAAGTGCGACAGCAAGCTCTACTGTCTCTTACCACATTTCACTTACCAATGAGGCAGAGGGGCCTGCATACGACACTGTGCTTTTTGACACCTTACGTGATCCACAGGGCAATATGTTATTTGAAAAGACATGGGACATTGGGGACATTGCCCCTCATGAGACCGTAAATGTAGATTATGACGTCTTTTTTGCAGGGAGTAGTACTCCAGGCCTTTATTCCAACGAAGCCTACTTAAAAGGTCTCGGGGGACTCCCTTGGAGTGAGTCGTATCATGGCTTTTACATCACATCTCGAACAGCTACTGCAACCATTTCCATTATTGCTAACCCATCCGTGTCCACAGTTATTCCAAGTCATACTAAAGGAGTAGCTACGAGTACTATTAGTGCTTCACTACGAGGAAAGTCTTTATTAGCAGGACCTTATAGTATAGATATCCATGGTTCTACATATGGTCAACTTGCCGCGCTCGGTTTTGTCACAGATTCACGGAATCTCCTTGCGCTTTTTCCACTTCTCCTTGCCTTACTGGCTGCTGCGCACTATATATCGCGTAACGGTGAATTTGATTTAGGTGAGCGAAGGGAGCTTATTTTAGACTTTTTACGCTCACACCACCTCTTCTTTTGGTAGCTTGCGATGACGGATATCTTGTGCTAAAGTGAGCTCCTATGAAATTCGCAATAATTCGTACTGGAGGCAAACAATATCTCATACAAGAGGGGAGTAAACTCTCTATTGAACGTCTCGCTAATGAAGACGCTGATATTAATTTCGAAGATGTGCTTCTAACCGGAGAAGGTGAGAAGATACAGTTAGGTGCCCCACAAGTAGTTGGCTCAAAAATTACCGGTACTCGAGAGGGAAATGTACGAGGGAAAAAAGTTACCACACTTAAATATAAACCTAAAGCACGTACACGCGTAAAAGGAAGCAGCCGCCAAACAAAAACAAAAGTCACAATTACAACGATCGCCTAATAATCCACAGTTTTAAAAAAGAGTTCCGCCACCAACGGAACTCTTTTGATATACTTAGGTAAGCAAAGGTCGAGCACTTAGCACATTATATTATTTTTTCTATGAAATCACTCCACTTAGCATCAGTTGTTCTCCTTATCATAGGAGGCCTCAACTGGCTTCTGGTTGCTGCAACCGGCAATGACATAGGAGGTCTTTACCTCACACCGCAACTTTCCCAAGTAGTCTACTTCCTTATTGGTGTTGCTGCAATCTACGAGATTTTCACCCATAAGAAAAACTGCCGCACCTGCTAAATTTCTCGACACAAAAAAATCCTTCTTTTCCAAGAGGGTTTTTTTGTGTTTACTCTCGGTGTTTAAGCGCTTGCTGAAGAGTCTCGTCATCAGAGTACTCAATTTCAGTCCCGGTAGAAAGGCCACGTCCAAGCATACTTATGGTTGGGCAATGGGGGAGCCCAGCCTCCTCTAATGCGTCACGGATAATCTCTGCCGTGTGGTCTCCTTGTGGAGTAGCAGAGAGAGCAAGAATGAGCTCGCGCACCTCTGTATCGGTAGAAATACGCTCGAGGAGTTCTCGTAGGCGAATACGCGCTGCTGGTTCTTTTTCCAAAATAGGAACAGTTCCTCCTAAAATAAAGTAGTGGCCACGATAAGCGCCTGAACGACGTATTTTTTCAAAATCAACATCTTTTTCTACAACAAGTAAAAGTTCAGAATCACGACTTTCGTCGGCACAGATATCACAACGGCGACGATGTGCAGATTCAATGTAGCGACCACAGCGATCGCAGGCGAGCATACCTTTTCCTAGATGAAGAATAAGCTCAGCAATCTCTCGACGTTCATTCTCGGGACGACTCAGTAAGTAATACACAAAACGTTCGGCTTGCCGTACACCAATCCCAGGAAAACGTCGGAACCGATCCTTTAATTTTTCTAATGCACTTCCCATACTCTAAAAGCCGCCGAAGTCTGCTTTTTCAATACTCGTAAAACTTGCGTGATCGGCGTCGAAGTAAAGTTCAACTTGTCCGGTAGGACCGTTTCGGTGCTTTGCGATAATTATTTTAGTAACATTGTCACGGCTCGCATTATCCTCTTTGTACTCACGGTGGATAAAAAGTACAACATCAGCATCTTGCTCAATAGAACCTGAGTCACGTAGGTCAGAGAGTCTTGGCTCACCGCCACGACTCTCCACCGCACGGTTCAGCTGTGAGAGAGCGAGTACCGGCACATCTATTTCACGAGCTAAGGATTTGAGTGAGCGAGATATCTCGGTTACTTGTTGCACCACTGAGTCCGAGCTTGTCCGAGGCACCATAAGCTGAAGGTAATCAACAATAATGAGACCGATATTGTGTTCAGCTTTCATGCGGCGGGCAATAGAGCGCATGCGCATAATATTATTACTTGGCTCGTCATCAATATAAATTTGCGCGCGCGAAAACACGTCAATAACATCTTGCAGCTTTTCAAAGTCGTTATCCTCACGGAGGCGACCAGTACGGAGCTGCCAGGAGTTAATCCGCCCTTCAGCGGCAAGCATACGTTCTACGAGTTGTTGAGTACCCATCTCGAGCGAAAACATGCCCACAGGTATGTTGTTCCTAATGGCTGCGTTGCGGGCAATATCAAGAGCAAACGACGTTTTACCCATCGAGGGGCGTGCTGCAAGGATAATAAGGTCTGCATTTTGAAATCCAGAAAGATGGTTATCAAGGGAGGTAAACCCAGTGGGGACACCACGTAGAGTGTTTTCAGATTTATGGAGACGATCAAAGCGTTCCCACGCTTCAGTTAAAGTATCTTTAATAGCAGTAAATGAGCGTTTTGCAAAGTTCCCTAATTCATACACTGCCTTACCCGCTCGGTCGAGAACAATATCAATAGCTTCTCCCTCGGCGTACCCTAATTGAGAGAGCTCTTCAGAGGCACCAATAAGACGACGGAGTACGTACTTCTTTTGGATGATATCAGCGTAATGTTTTACGTGCGCAGCACTTGGAACGGCAGAAACAATATCAGCAAGTGACGCTGAACCTCCACTCCGTTCTAAATTGCCGCGGGTTTTGAGTTCAGCGCTTACGGTAACAATATCTACAGGATCCCCACGCTCCATAAGAGAAAGCATCGCTTCAAATATGAGTCTATGTTTATCTGCATAGAAGGAGTCTGAGCTAATCTGATCAGCAATCTCATGTGCTGATTCAGGTTTCAACATTAGAGAGCCGAGGAGAGCACGCTCCGCATCAACATCTTGTGGAGGAATACGTATTGATCTGGAGGTAAAGGCTCCAGTGGAGCGCTCTGTCGTTTTCATAGTGCCCTGATTGTAGCACAGGGCCTACGGTGTCAATTAAGCAGATGGTGGGTAATCGGTGGATGAACGCTGACGAGTGAGACCTGGCCCTGTTTTTGTATCTTTGAGATCATACCCACGGGAGCGTATTTCCTCGCGTAAACGGTCTGATTCTTCAAAATTGCCTAAATCTCGAGCTTCATTACGTCGCCGAACGAGGGTAAGTATTTCATCAGGGATATCTTCAGGTGGAGCAAAAAGAGTAAGGCCAAGCACTAAGTCGGCATAGACTAATACAGCCTTCTTCGTTTGTGGATCGAGCGTATTATTTTTTAATAGTTCCCATGTTTTAGCAAGGAGAAGCGACATATTGAGGTCGTCTTGCCAGGTACTTGAAATATCCTCTTTAAGATTTGGAGGGAGTTCAATATTTTTTTCTGTAAAAAGTGACCGCGCAATAGTTTGCATGCGTTCAAGTGCATGTTGCGCGGCCTCTAAAGATTCCCATGTAAAATTTTGTTTCTGTCGGTAGTGAGTATTGAGCGTTAAATAGCGGAATGCCAAGGGATTAAAACCGCGCTCCTCAATATCTGCGATGGTATATGTATTAGCAAATGACTTACTCATTTTATGACCATCTACAAGTAAAAATTCACTATGCATCCAATAACCCACCGAGGGGTGACCAAAACACCCTTCGTTCTGGGCTATCTCGTTAGTGTGATGAATAGGAATCAAGTCAGTACCACCCGCATGAATATCAAAATGTTCCCCAAGATACTTTGTACTCATCGCTGAACACTCAATATGCCACCCAGGGAATCCTACACCCCACGGAGACTCCCACTCCATTTCACGCACTCCTGGTTCTTTAGAAAATTTCCACAGAGCAAAGTCGGTGGGAGAGTGCTTCTCCTTATTTACTTCAACACGAGCCCCTTCTTTTAATTGAGAACGATTTTCATTTGTTAATTTCCCGTAATCAGTAAGTTTACTTGTGTCAAAATAGAGTCCGTCACTTGTTTGATATACAAATCCACGTTTCTCAAGTTTTTGTATAAATGCTATTTGGTCCGAAATGTGTTCGCTAGCTTTTACCCAGAGACGTGGAGGGATGATATTTAATTTTGCACTATCTTCATAAAAAAGGGAGGAGTAATGACACACAATAGCATCTGAGCTCAATTGTTCTTTTTGAGCGGCTTGTTTTACTTTATCTTCCCCGTCTTCACTATCACCAACAAGATGTCCAACGTCTGTAATATTTTGGATATAATCTACCGTGTATCCCTCTCTCTCTAAAGAACGGAGGAGCGTGTCAACAAAAAGATAGGTACGGAAATTACCAATATGAGCTGGCCCATACACAGTTGGCCCACAGGCATAGAGAGAAATGTGTTGAGGAACAAGCGGTGTGAGTAACTCGATAGTACGAGAAAGAGTGTTATAGAGCCTTAGAGCCATTTTTTGTGTTTAAAGTAGAGGAACATGCACCCTGTTGCCCCAGCCATAAGTGCAATAATGATCCAAAATCCATACCTTTGACCAACCAACGGCGTATACATTGTATTCATACCAAAGAGACTTGCTACCAGCGAGAGGGGGAAGGTAACAAACGCGAGAATAGTAAGCACCTTCATTACCTCAGTCGTTTTTGTAGAGAGTAGGGAATCGTTGGTAATACGCAGGTCGTTTACAATTTCTTTATTACTCTCAATAACGTTCCATATTTTATAGTACTCGTTATATAGCGCACGTAAGTGTGAAGAAAAACTTTCACTAAAAAAATCTCCAGCGTCACTCTCTAAAGAGTTTAGGATATCTTCATGATTTTTGAGTGCCCATCGAAAATCTAACAAGGAACGATTCACATTCGAAATTCGCTCCACCATACGTCGTTCATCACCTTGAAATATGTGAGCCTCGATATCGTGCAGATTATGATTTACTGAGTCAAGGTCGTTCTCAATACCACGATAGAGTCCACGCAGAATGTGATAAAAAATAAATCCTGCATCTATGTCAGCATTCCGTCCGTGATCAATGAGCTCACTTGCTTCAAAAAGTTTAGTGAAGTCAAGAAACTCGTTAATAGGTTCATAGTGTACAGTAATAAGAAAATCTTTTCCTAAGATAAAGTCTATTTCCCGTGTTGGGCGTGTACTGTCATCATCAAACCCTGGCTTCCCATAGGAGTATACAGGGAAGTGGAGCACTAAATAAACGTGCGAAGAGTAGGTGTCTACTTTTGGGCGCACCGAGGGTGAAAGCACCTCCTCTGCAACCATACTGTGGACATCAAACTCCTTACGAACCTTAGTAACATCAGACTTACTTGGGGACTCCATGTCTACCCATGTAATACCGCGGTAGGAACTCTTAGTAATCATGGGGTTAGTATAATACAGGTGTTCCTTGACCTCAAGGTATATTTTTTGCCATAATGGGAGTATGAAATTACCTCAACGCTCATGGTTGCGAGCGTTCTCAATGACTGCACTTTTTGTTCCCATAGCGTTTATCGCGGGAATGTTTTTTTCTCCTATACATAACACCGCTCTTGCAGATATTGCGTGCGTTACGCAGGAAGGGAGTACCGCCCAAGGTGTTGACTTTAGTCCCTTTTGGAGGGCGTGGCAGTTAATTGATGAGAAATATGTGGGGACAACCAGCAAGACGGGGACGACGACACCTCAGGAGCTAAACTCTAAACGTCTCTGGGGAGCTATTGAGGGTATGGTTGCCGCTGTTGGTGACCCGTACACAGAATTCTTACCCCCACAAGAAAAGAAATTATTTGAGGAAGAAATCCATGGTAGCTTTGGTGGGGTTGGAATGGAGCTCGGTATTCGCGATGGAGCTATTACTGTTATTGCCCCCTTACCTAACACTCCTGCAGCACGAGCGGACATACGAGCGGGTGATCGTATTGTGAAAGTTGCTGAACAAGATGCAACAACTATCAATATTGATAAAGCCATCTCTCTTATCCGAGGAGAAGTTGGGACTCAAATTACTTTGACGCTTGCCCGAGAAGGTATAAGTGCCCCTCTTGTAGTCACGCTTACGCGCGCTATCATTAATATTCCTATTATAGAGACAAAAGACTACCCAGCCGGGGTATCCTATATTCGTCTGTATAGTTTTTCAGAAAACTCTCCTGAGCTGTTCCGCCAAGCATTAATAAAGTTTATTTCATCAGGCCATACGAAACTTATCCTTGATTTACGTGGAAATCCCGGTGGCTACCTTGACGCCGCCATAGATATGGCAAGCTGGTTCCTGCCTCAAGGTAAGGTGGTGGTGCGTGAACAAATCGGGCCAGAACGCAAGGAAGTGACACATCGTTCAATACGCAATGGGGTTTTTACTAAAAAGCTTTCCATGATTATCCTTGTAGATAAAGGGAGTGCGTCTGCTTCTGAAATTCTTGCCGGAGCTCTTTCTGAACATGGCATCGCAACACTTGTTGGTGAGCAAACATTTGGCAAAGGTTCTGTTCAGGAGCTTATGCCCGTAACCGCTGATACTTCACTAAAAATTACTATCGCTCGGTGGCTCACACCTAATGGCACATCAATTTCTGAACATGGATTAAAGCCGGATGTTGTTGTTCCACTCTCAAACGACGATGTAAAAAATAAAAAAGATCCCCAACTTGAGAAAGCGCTGCTTATATTAAACTCTTGATAACTATCATGAGAGTGATTCTAGTCCGTGATGTTCCAAAGCTTGGACGTAAATATGAAATTAAAGAAGTCTTAGATGGATACGGGCGCAATTTTTTGATTGCACGCGGGCTTGCTCGTGCAGCAACGCCGGCAGCTGAAGAAGAGATTTTACGTCTACGCAGTCAACAGCTGGTAAACAAAGAAGTTCAACAAACATTACTCAAAAAGGACCTTGCTCGCTTAGAAGTAGGGGAGTATACACTTACACGTGGAGCAAATAACGAGGGGCACCTGTTTGCCGGCGTTCATGCTGCGGATATCGCAAAAGAATTACAAAAAACAAGCGGTGTCACACTAAAGGCTGATGCAATTATATTAGAAAAACCGATCAAAGAGATCGGTACCTATAGTATTGGAATCCAAGGAGGGGAGGGGAGTCACGCAACAGTGACTCTACAAATTATCCCTGAGGAATAACGCGGACAATGCGTGCTTGACGCACGCGCCCATCATATCCAGTCTTACGTCGTTGTGAAAAAGATACCGTTCCTGTAGTACTTGAATAGAGTGTGTGATCCTTACCTACACGAACATGCTCTCCGGGGAGAATGCGAGTACCTCGTTGTCTAACAATAATTTCACCAGGAGCAACAGATTGCCCATCAGAGCGTTTAACACCGAGGTATTTTGGATTTGAGTCGCGGAGATTTTTGGCTGTTCCGCCCGCCTTACGATGTGCCATAATATAATGATATAGTAACTATTACCAATGGGTAACGATGACATAATACCAGAGAGGGAAGCGAGTGGCAAGCCCTTGCTAGAGCGGTGGTTTATCCCCCTTAGCCTGCTTCTTATCACAGTAATAAGTTTTGGTTTTGGACGCCTCTCTCAAAGAGTAAACCCTGAACCGGTCAAAATTCTCTCACCAGCATCAGTACAGGTATCAGCGCAGACAATCTCTATAGTAGAGGAGCAGGGTAGTAGAAATTTTGTGGCGTCTAAAAACGGTAAAAAATACTACCCACTTTCTTGCTCGGGAGCAGGACGAATTAAAGAGGGGAATAAGGTATATTTTGATACACAACAAGAGGCAGAGGATGCCGGCTATAGCAAAGCTGCTAACTGCTCTTTTTAATTTAAAAAAATAAAGGGACCTCAATGCTGAGGTCCCTTTTTATGTGCTGGCTAGTCGGGAGATTAGCCAGTCTTTCTGAGAGCTTCCCTTGACGAGTGGAACGCGGCAGGGGTCAAACGTCTGACTACCCGAAGTGTTGTTGGTCCGACCAAAGAAGGTGGTGGTTCCATCCCTAATGGGTAAACGGGATGGTGTGTTACCTTACGCCCCTGCTGCTGTAGCGATGTTGCCCATCGATCAATACGTTCACACATGTTAATCTCCCGAACTCTAAGTAAGAATGTACTACCTGCGCCTCGCAGGACCTTATTTTAGGGTACTATATATTTACATAAGAGTCAAGTATTTTTTCCTTAGGCGCTATGGTACCATACATCCATTAGTAGCTTATCTCTATATCATGAAAGAAAATGGTAATAAGTTTGTCTATGGCATTATCGTTCTTGTGGTACTCGCGGTCTTAGTCTTAGGCTATGGCGTACTTCGTTCTACATTTACTAAAACTTCCCCTACAGCAACAAGCACCGAGCAGCTTCCTGTAGAGGAAATGCGTATAGTAACAGCAAAACACCAGTATAAGGACGCTACCCACACCTTTGCTGGTGAGATAGTAATGCCGACACCATGTGACGCTCTTAGTTGGACAGTAGCAACCACGACCGATGCAACGCGCATCTCATTTATTACCACTAGTCCGGCAGAAGTATGCGCGCAAGTTATCACCAGTCAGCGCTTTAAAGTGAGCTTCCGGGGGAGTGCCAGCACAACAGTACAAGCGACTCTTGATAACGCTCCCATCCGCCTTAACATTATTGAAGTGGGGAGTGAGGAAAATTTAGATAATTTTGAAATTTATATTAAAGGATAAGTAAGAGGTTATCATCAAAAAAATCCCATTCCGAAGGGGGAGTGGGATTTTTTTATTAGTTGTTTTAAATACTATATGTCGCACAACATAGATTTTGCGACATAGCCTCTGGATTAGGCCTCCAGATTATCCTTGGACCAACATGGCTTACTCCAATGCCAGTGGCGACTTCCCTCTTTCTTTAAGAGGTACATCGCGTAACCAATGTTTCCATCTGTTGTGTAAATGTCATAACCTAACTCTCTACTCTTAGCAAGATGGTATTTTTCATTAATCTGGAAGACACCAACATCACTAGAATTATGCACCCCATGGAGCACTGATCCATCTTCATTAAACTGGCGTAAGGTACTCTCACAGAATGCGATTTTATGGGCTAAGATAGGGTCAACACCAACTTCCTTAGCCTGTGATTCAATACGTTCTGAAATGCTCTGTAGAGGAGCTTTTTGAGGCCCAGGAACACCTGCGTCACGGAAATTAGCAATACGCAAAGAAAGGTACTCGACAATAGCCGGTTGTGTTGAGGACGCAGTAGTAAGAGCCACGCTTGGAGCGTTTATTGTAGTTGATGAACTAGGGCTCGTGACTGCAATGAGGCTTGCTAGACCTATTTGTACGGTACGTAATATAAGGGTTTAAACAAAAGAAAATGGCTATACAGAGCGATATGTCACCCTGTCTAGCCGAGGTCCATATTAGCATATCCCCTACCCATTGTCAAGCTTTTTAAAATGTGTTCTAATAACAATCTTAGATAAAAAGAAAGGGGGTAAGGTGTGTGCCCTACTCCCCTTTTATTTTGATGTAGTGATGAAATTAACGAGTGGGTGTATTACCAATTACTACTTGGCGAAGGTGGCGTTTGACCAGATGACGTGTGCGTCGTTTTTTAGTTATTATCCCTTCCTTATCCCTTTCGTAAGATACAGGTCGATTGCTTTGCATCGGAATTGGTTTACAGAGCCATTGTGATGCACGTTCTTTACAGTGACGCAGCTTCACCAACAAACAAGTAACGTATGCAAAACCTCGTTCCCCAAACAGATTTTTATAAGCATGTTTTTGTTTAGGCAAAAATACGCTTAGGTCAGGATGTACTTCTGACCGCATAAGGGGTTTGAGAGTACGAATAAGATCGGTGTCATTTACCTCCTTGAGTAATGGCTCTCCTGTGGAGAGTTTATAGAACCAACTAATTGACTCCTCGAGTGTCTTTAGTCCAAACACACGATGAAAAAGAAGATGTTTCCTCCAACGTATCAAAAGGATGTTGTGGGGTTTATTCGCATGTAAGCGGCGATCGCTCTTATACATTCGAGACAATGGTGTTAGGTGGTGGCGTGTAAGAGTACTCCGCTTATTCCTATTAGACCGATCCGACTGAGAGTTGCGGCTATGAGAGTTTGCGATGACAACCTCCTAAAGACTCCTTAGAGAGATACACTGGTACTTGTCGCGGCCTCGTTTATAAGGTTCAAGCGGTTGGTAACCGGCGTCCAAATGTACTGTAGCATAATTTCCCAAACCTTGTGAAGGTAGGGATTTACTGTCACCCAAACGCTGTGCCCTGCCTGCCAAAGTAGTGTGCTTACTTTTACAACTGTAGGATTATTAAAAAAGGAACGGACATCTACATGAAAAGTAGCGAGGAGGATAGTGCCTACCGCAATAATAAGAAAAATTTTTATTAAACCACTATTCCCTTGTGCCATGTTTTTAATTATATCACGAACTATAGGTACAAAAGTGGATTAAGATAGCTCGCATATGGAGCAACAGGCAAGGTATAGATACTTCCTAAGCACCCCTTGCTCGGAAGACTTTGTACCTGCACACCCTGACTTGCATACACTGTAAAATGTAGGTGAGGACCTGTTACATATCCTGTCTTACCGGCATACCCAATAGTCTCACCACGCGCTACAATTTGCCCGGTGCGAACCTGAATTACCGAAAGATGCGCATAGAGTGTGGTGAGGCCATTTGCGTGCCTAATGAGTACCCAGCGACCATAGGAGGCACCAGGACAAGTAAGATCTGTATCTCCAGCACCTACCACAGTACCTGCCTCAGCGGCAAAGATGGGGTCTCCAACTGATGCTCGCAAGTCAATTCCATTATGTCCACGTCCTTTATATACCCCGGGATTTTGCCGTGAAAAATCAGTGTCTCCAAACTCTTGAGTAATAAGCGGTTCCAACACAGGCCACGCAAGTACCTTGGTTCCTGAGCCCGGTAGTTTAGAGACATCCAGTACAATTTTAAGCTGCGATTCCAGTCCAGCAAGTTCTGCTTCAAAAGCGCGTTTGCGGGCTTCACGGTCGGAAAGAAGTTTTTTGTAGCTTGCTTCACTATTTTTTGTTTGAGAGAGTAAGTCATTAGTACTTTTACGGTTATACTCTGCCGCCTTCTGTTGTCCGCCTAATTCTTCATGCAGTTGTTCTAGTTTCTTCTTCTCATGTTCTTGAGTAGTTTTTGTTGATTCTAACTCACTTTTTATTGTACGCACTTCTGCCATGTGACCCTGTAATCCACCTGAAAGAGTTGTAAGAGCATCTAGATCTACCCATAGATCAGAGAGACTATTAGTTGCAACAAAAGTCTCTATTGCTGAAAGATTACTTCGCTCTTCCGTAGAACGGAGTACGGAGGCAAGTGCTTCACGAGAAAGTCCAAGGGAATCTTCTTTGTTTACAATATCGTGCGAAAGTTCCTCAATTTTAAGTTTTGATGTATCAATACGAACTTCAGTAAGCTGTACATCTGCTTTCAGCTTTTTGCTGGTTGTGGTCAGTTGTTTTAACTCACCAGAGAGTGTATTAATTTTTTTACCCGTACTGTCTAACTGCTTTTTATATCCATTAATTTCGGCCTCCAGTGCTTGTATATTTTTATTACGTGCGTCTATTTGAGCACGGATGTCATCAGCAGTAGCAGCACCCACAACAAACGGCAGGAGTAGTACAATAACACTTATAAGTAGTGGGACTTTATACGAGGGTACGAGCATAATTAATACGCGCTAAAGTCTCTTCTTTTCCTAAGAGTGCAGCGAGGGTAAATGGATCTGGAGATTTGTCTTTACCCGAAAGAGATATGCGTAGAGGCCATAACACCTCCCCCCTCCCCTTCTCTGTGGCAAAATCCCAAAGAGCATTTTTTATATTTTCAACCGTCCATTGATCTATAGGAAGCCCAGTGAGTATCATCTCAACTTCTTCAAGGTATTGTGGTGTTTTTAGTTGTTCACGAGTAGGGCGCGGTTTTTTAAAGAAGTAGTCCAACTCCCCTTCACTATCCAACTGGGTGATATCATTAAACGTATACACACGCTCACTCAAAATAGGTAAGATGCGTTTTAATATAGCAGAATCTCTCTGTGGGAGTCGTTCGCAGACCTCTTGTTCGTAAATAGTGGTTTCTAAGGTACGTAAATATTCACGATTCATCCACTTAAGCTTTTCCACATTAAAAACAGCACCACTCTTATGTACCTGCGACAGATCAAATCGCTCAATAAGCTCTAAGGTTGAGAAGATTTCACGATCTTCACCGCCGGACTGAGGAGACCATCCGAGAAGTGCGAGAAAATTAACTACTGCCTCAGGTAGATATCCTTGCTCACGATATTCCGTTATTGAAACCGCTCCGTAGCGTTTAGAGAGTTTACTTTTATCAGGAGCAAGAATAAGTGGGATATGTGCATAGGTAGGTTCAGTAGCACCAATAGCACGTTGAATTAAAATTTGTCGCGGTGTGTTTGAGATACCATCTTCACCTCTAATAACGTGTGTTACCCCCTGATCGTGGTCATCTATAACAACGGCAAGATGGTAGAGTGGATGTTCTTCATCTCGAGCGATAGCAAAATCGCCAAGCTCACTTACGTCGAAAGTAATTTCACCTCGAATAAGGTCTGTGAAAGATACTTCCCCGCCAGGATTTTTAAAACGGATTACTTTTCCCTTATCCCCCTCTTCATCTGACCAGTAGACAGCTCCTGTTTCCAGCAATTTCTTTGTGTAGTCAGCGTACAAAGCCCCCCGCTCACTCTGCCGCACCATATCGGCATAAGGAATATTAAGCCACTTGAGCCCCTCAACAATGTTATCTTCGTACTCTTTAGTTGAGCGTTGCCTGTCAGTATCTTCAATGCGTAAATGCATCACCCCACCCTGTTGAGCGGTAAAGAGGTAGTTAAAAAGTGCCGTACGAGCACTCCCTACATGCAAAAACCCTGTGGGACTGGGCGGAAACCGAGTTACCACTTTTTTCGCGTTCATATTCACCTTTTGAGTATAGCACGCCCTTTTCTGTCGCTCTATTCTTTATTATTGTTCATGAGAGAGGCAGATTTGGATAAGCTCACGAGCAATGGCGCGGGCGGCATCAGGGCGAGCAAAACTTTTTGCCCCCTCGGCCATTTTAGTAAGAAGTACGGAGTTTCCTAAAAGTCGGTTGATTTCTGAACTCAATACGTGTGCAGTTAAATTATTTTCCTCCATTACGATAGCCCCACCAAAACGAGCATATGTAAAGGCATTAGTGACCTGGTCATGACTTACAGTCTCAGGAATAGGAATAATGATTGAGGGCACGCCCCACTGTGCAATCTCAAAGATAGAAGAGCCTGCTCTGGAGATGACTAATGTTGCAACGCCCGCGGCCATACGTAACGCCGAATCATTTAGATAATCAAATAATTTATACCTTTTACTTAAATTGTTATCGGTGAGTAAGTAGTTAGCACGCTCCTTAACTTCATGTAGGTTTTTTCTACCCACTTGATGAATGACCTGATACCGCGTCAATAAATCAGGTAAAATATCTAAAAGGATATCATTAATTTTTTGTGATCCTTGTGAACCTCCTAATATCAAAATGGTAGCAAGATTTGGATCTAAATCTAAGAACTCATGGGCACCTACTTTTACTGGGTGTTGAATACTCGCACGAATCGGATTCCCTGTCACTGCTGTCTTTCCTTCAGGGAAGAACGAGAATGCGTCAGGGTAGGAAACTGCTATACGAGTAGCATACTTTGCGGCCCAACGATTAACTCGCCCGGGTGTAGAATCTGACTCATGAATAATAAGCGGGATACGTAGCAACCGCGCAACAAACACCGCAGGAAAACTTGCATATCCCCCCTTGGAAAAGATGACATCTGGGTAGGTCTTAAATAAGGTGCCAGTAGCCTTAACGATACCCGCTAGCGTTTTAAAAATATCTAAATAATTCCTCACTGAGAAGTAACGCCTCCACTTCCCCGCAGGAATATGCGTATAAGTAATACGATTTTCAAATAAAAGACGCTCGTTGTAGGGAGTATCTGCATAGTATGTATATTGAGGAAGAACGAGGCGCTCTTCTTCCGAAATTTTTTGTATCTCCTCAACAACGGCAACAATCGGGTAAAAATGTCCTCCCGTACCTCCTCCGGTCAATCCAATACGCATATAAAGATTATAACACTTTTGATGAACGCGACACTGAAAGAACAATACCACAGGCAGCTAAGGTCATTACGAGAGCGGTCCCCCCATGACTCACAAACGGAAGAGGTACACCAGTTAAGGGTATAACTCCTAACATAGCCCCAATATTCATAAACGCCCCAATAGTAATCGTCATAATAATACCCAGCACGATGAGCTTACCGAAGGAATCACGCGCATGTGAGCTAATTTTAAGGCCCCATAGAGCAAAAAAAGCGAAGGTGAGAGTTAGGATACTTGTCCCGACAAATCCCGTCTCTTCACCTAGTACGGCAAAAACTGAGTCCCCTATTGACTCTGGTAGATAATTAAATTTTTGTATACTTTGCCCGTAGCCACGTCCAAATAATTTCCCAGAACCAATCGCTATAAGCGACTGGTTGATTTGGTATGAAGAGCCCAGCGTATCGTGCGTAGGGCGAATAAATGTTACCAAGCGATTACGCACATACTCACGAGTAATAGCAAGGTATCCAATACCAAGAAGTCCGATAGTAAAGAGAATTAATAAGTGAGACCACTTACCCCCCTTAGCAATAAACATTGTGATACTCACACCAAACATAATAAGGAAAGTACCGGTATCAGGCTGCATCAACATTATAATTCCTAAAATTGCAATAACGAGTACGTAGGGAAGAAAACCAAATTGTAAAGAATTGAGGCGAGAACGAGAGGCGCTCAACCATGAAGCAAAGTAAATGACAAAACCAAATTTAAGAAACTCAGACGGTTGAAGAGAAAAAATTCCCAAAGAAATCCACCGACGCGCACCGTTGTATGAAAACCCAATTTTTGGTAAAAAAACCGCAAGAGTGAGAAGGAGTGATCCTATAAAAATAGTGAGAGCATGACGTCGTAAAATATGATAATCGACACGAGAGAGAACCATCATGATTACAAGCCCAAAAAGAGATGCTACCAACTGAGAGGGATCAAAAGGAACAGAGAGTCCTTGTGGGCCAACAGTTGAAAGAGACGCCGAAGATGAAATAAAAAAACCGAACAGTACCAAAGCTAATACCACCACTAAAAATGAGCGGTCTACGGAGGTACGACGTGCAATCGACATCATGATCCAATTACAGCAATAATCATACCAATAATTGCTACGACCACAGAGAGCACCCAGTAGCGCATAACAACCTTGTATGAAGGCCATCCAAGCGCTTCAAAATGGTGATGGAGCGGTGCAACGAGAAATACTTTTTTGCCACGAAATTTTTTTGATGTGAGTTGAATAATATCTGATAAAGATGTCGCGACAAGGGGAAACGCAATAATAGGTAACACTAACACTTGTCCAGTAAGAAAGGCTATGACAGTAAGTGTTGTAGTAAGTCCAAGCATACCCGTCTCTGACATATAAAAACGTGCCGGGGGAATGTTAAACCAAAGAAACGCAAGGATACCGCCTAAGATAACTGCACAAAAAGCAGCTAGGTCAATTTGGTTCTGCATAAATGCGATACCTGCATACGAAGCAAATATAGCCGCCATCACACCACCAGCAAGGCCATCGATACCATCGATAACTCCAGAAGAAAAAAGGGCCAGCATGACAATAATAAAAAATGGAATGATAAGTGGTCCAAGTACCAGCACTCCGTCAAAAGGTATTGCGATACTAGAGACACCAAGCCGTGCATAAAACCACCATCCCCCAACAAGCCCAATGAGACTAACAATGACTACTCGCTTCCAAAAAGAAAGGCCCCCAGAGATGTATGTTCCCGTTCCTTTTACTTGCAAAACATCATCAACCAGACCAACCAAGGAAGCAGCAATGAGAGTAAATAAAGGGAGCCATGTTTGATTACGTGATAAAAAATCAAGCTTTTGTGCTAAAGGACTCGAATCAATAACCCCAAATAACCACATAAGGAGTGTGGTCACTAAAACGCTCGCCCAAATAATAATACCTCCCATACGAGGAGTACCCACCTCTTTCTCCTTATGAAGTTTATTAAAAATCGGAGTTGCTCCACCATCAGGGGCAACTTTGCCTGCACGCTTTTTCCACATCTGATTACGATAAAGATAGTCGGTGAGAAACGGCGTTAATCCAATTCCAATAACAAACGCTATGACACTCGGAGCAAATACTTTAAGAATATTTAAAATCATGGAGTAGCTATGGGTTGATGGTAGTAAGAAAAGGTCTGAGTAATAAGAGTTTCTACATCACGGAAACGTCCCGTTTGTGATGAACCAAGAACAACCACAACAACTGGTTGGGCTAGCCCACGGTCAAAAGCGACCACAAGGTTACCGTGCGCAAGATCAGTAAAACCAGTCTTTGAACCTATAATACCAGGAATACGGATTACATCTTGATTTGTATTGTGTACAAGTAGGTATGCGCCCTCAAGAGAACGCGCCGAGTAAAGAGGGAAACGAGTCGCCTGAACCAAGTCAGGGTAGTTTTGTATTATATGAGACATTAACAACGCTGTATCACGCGCTGACCCATATGACCCTCCCTGTGTCCCGGTTAAATCTAATCCTGTCGGATTAACATAAAACGTTTCTCTCATGCCTAACTTTTTACCTTGCATATTCATTTCATCAAGAAAATTTTTTCCTGACTCCCCTGCTCCAGCAAGCGCTAAAGCGCTTGCCCCATCATTAGATGATTCAACAAGAGTTAGATTAATGAGACTGTCTCTATTCCAATGCTGTCCAAGAGCTAATCCACTATCCCCATCTGCCATAAGTGCACGTTCACTAATAGATACTGGAGTAGTAAGAGGAATCAGTTGGCGTGCAAGGAGTGCCGTCATTAATTTAGTAATAGAAGCAAGTGGAAGTTGGGCGCTTGCGTTCTTTTGATACAGCACAGCGTTAGTAGACAGGTCTACCACATAGGCAGCATGTGCTTCTACCGAAACAGTTGAGAAGCTTTCGGGATTACCTACCGTCTGAGGTGTTGAGGAGGCAAGGGCTGCTAAGGAGCGCTCTCTCTCGCCTTTCTTTTGTTCTAAAATAAGGTATGCGCCTGTTCCTAACATCATACTAAGCGCAAGAAAAAAAACCACAGAAAGCATAAGCATCTTTTTTGTTGATTTTGGTGGAATCTCTATTGGTGGCTGAGAAGATGCTTCCATACTTATTGGGTTACAGCCGTTAAACGAAATTTATCTATTTCTGCTCGAAGATGTTCATATTCTGGTAATTGTTCTTTGGTACTAATCCCAAGATGAGCAAAGAGTTCCGGGGTAGCCTGATACATATAGCTGCGTTGATCGCTTGAGTCAGGCAAACGTTCAACAAGTCCACGCACCATCAGTGAACGGAGGATATGATGTGAGTTAACTCCACGGATATAATCAATGTCGCTCTTACCAATAGGGCCCTGATACAGAATAACCGAAAGCGCCTCTAACCCTGCCTTACCAAGATCTTTAGACAATTCTTCTTTAGTAAGGCGCTCAATAAGCTCACTCACCTCGGGAGCAGTAACGAGAGATATCTTATCGTTTACCTCCATAAGCACGACCCCACGATTAGCAAGTGTTGTGCGCAATTGATTAATAGCCTCATCAACTTGTGAGAGGTCAACGTTTAATGAGCGTGCAATAGTATCACGTGTAAGTGGCTCCGCTTTCCAAAATAAGAGCGCCTCGATGAGACGTGCCGTATCCATAGTAGAAATCATTTTAACACGAAATATGGATTAAGAATAGCGCGGAACAGAGACATCTGTGGATTCCATTTGGATATCACTAAAATGGTCTCCTTGTGAGACAGTAATAGCTCCCTGTTTGACAAGTTCAAGCATACCAAGAAAGGAAACAATGACATCCACTTTTTCACGAGAACCACCCACAAAATCTTTAAAGGAGATGGAGAGTGTTTGCTGTACACGCTCCATCAAGTCTCCAATCACTTCCTCTAAAGAAACAACCTTCCGTATAATAACCTCAGGGAGATTTTCTATCTTGGGGAGTGCAGCAATGATGTTTGTAAGTGCAGTACGAAGTGATTCCACACTTGCATCATTTGCCGGTGCAAACATAGTTATAACTGGTCGTTCTGTACGAAAAAATAAAGGGCGCTTACCAAAAACCGAGGATACCAGCTCAGCACCCTCCTTAATTTTTTGGAAAAGTGCAAGACGTACCTCTAAATCATGTATACTCGCTGTCTCATCTTCAGTTAAAACTAAGCCGGGTAAGAGCGAGGCCGATTTAATAAGCATGAGCGTTGAAGCAACCACAAGGAAATGAGCTGCCTCATCTTTAGGTAATTCTACTTGTCCCCTAATATACTCAAGGAAGGTATCTGCAACACTAGCAAGCGCAATATCATTAATATGGAGTTTACGTTTCTCAACTAGCTCCAATAACAAATCGAGAGGTCCACTAAAATGTTGCGTTGTAATAGTAAATGTCTCCATCAGTACCTATGGTATCCCCTTTCCCCCATAAGAACAACAAACCCCATCCGTACATAACGGATGGGGTTAAAAGAACTTCAATGCTGAACATCTAGCAGATGGAGGAAACGGGTACCAGGATATTCGCTTGGCATCACCTCAAAGATAAGCAAGTCTATGTAAGATAAAACGGGGTCGACCTTAAGAAAAATCAGGTCGACCTTAAGAGATGCTCCACCAGAAATTGAAGAATCATTGATTGGGTGTGACCGAAAGCATTGCTCTTGCGCCTGATAACAAGAAATGGCACATGAGGCCAGCGGATCACCTAAGACCTGCTTTCCTAGCCAATCAAACAAAAACTCTCCCCCTTCATCACCCAAAGAGGTAAAGGTAACTAGCGATGGCACATGGATTACTGAATCGCCACCAGTCAGCCTTTTAAAGTCTGACGCGTATCGGGCACTCCACCGCATCCAAACATCTTCACTACCCTGAGAAATCGCTACAAGATCCATCGGGTATGCTGTGCGTACCCTTATGGCTGGTCCTCCGAATGATGTCATGAGTGACACCTCCTTTATATACGTATTGGCAAATACCTTCTATATTTACTATACCAATTATATGAAATAAAGTCAATATTTTTCAAATAAAAAGAAACGCCCCAGTATGTACCGGGGCGACGCTAATTATTATAAGGAACGAGGTTCAGGAGAAGGGATTCCGACAATAATATGCTGCTGCCAGGGAGTCGCACGTAAAACGATACGGACAAGTACCAGCTGCGCTGCTTCGTCACACCAGACCAAAACAAATCGCTTCTGGTCAAAAACGCTAGCGGCTTTTTGCATTTCATGGGTGCAACGATCGTTAAGAGCTGAAACAAAAAACTTTTTTTCTCGGTGTAAGTGATCAGCTTCCACACAATCTACAACATCCAATACTCCTTTTACATGAAAGAGCTCAGGGATAAATCGGGTACTAACCACAGAGGGGCGACGCTTCCCCATCTCTTTTTCACACTGCTCTTGAGATGAAATCATGGCAAGCAACTCTCCCAACGGTGCGTAGACAGTTATCTCAGCACCAGGGTACAGAGTAAAGTAATCAGCGACTGCAACCTGCACCCTATTTAATACTACGGAACTAGGTAAAACAACCACTGGGCAACTTGGCATATACCACTACCCCCTTCTTACATAAGATCGTAAATCTGAGGGAAACTATACTACTTTAAGAAAAAATATCAATTCTTTGACGGTTTTTTTACTGACAAGCCAAGCTCGTCTAGTTGTTTTTGACTAATCTCTGCAGGTGCACCCATCATAAGGTCTCTCCCCTCCCCTGTTTTTGGGAAGGCAATGACCTCACGAATATTAGGCTCGTTTTGCATAATCATGACAATACGATCAATCCCCGGAGCAAACCCCCCGTGAGGTGGAGCACCATAGGTAAATGCTTCCAACATATGGCCAAACTTTTTTTGTTGCTCCTCCTCACTAATTTTGAGAAGTTTAAAAATTTGTTTTTGTACTTCCCGCTCGTGGATACGAATACTACCAGAAGAAAGCTCATACGCATTGAGGACAAGATCATACGCATTGGCACGAATTGAGAACATATCCTCACCCTTCATAAACTTTTCCTTATCCTCGTCTTTAATGGAGCAAAACGGATGATGCACAGCCTGAACCTCACCATCATCTGTTTTTTCAAACATAGGGAAATCGAGGATCCACGCAAACGCAAGCTCATCTGGATCATTCTTATTTACTCTTAAATCTGGTTTATCAGTCCCGTATTTTTCCATTGACTCAGCGTACGAGAGTCGCGGAAAGGGTACGCGACTTATTTTTTTATGTGGGTAGAGCTCCTGCACTAAAGCAATAAACATCCCTTCAGTATATTGGAGCACGTCCTCCTGTGTCACAAACGACATCTCAAAATCGAGTTGGGTAAATTCGGGCTGTCTATCACCACGAGTATCCTCGTCACGCATACAACGTGCGATCTGAAAGTAGCGTTCAAATCCAGCCACCATACATAACTGTTTAAATTGTTGTGGTGATTGAGGTAAGACATAAAACTGCCCATTAAAAAGGCGCGAGGGTACTACATACTCTCGTGACCCTTCGGGAGTCCCTTTCATTAAGATTGGGGTTTCAATCTCCACAAAGTCATGCTTATGCATATATGCTCGAAAGAATGTGGTAATCGCGTCCCGCATACGAATGTTTTTTTGCATACGAGGAGTACGTAAATCAAGATATTTATACTTCATTCGTACATCCTCGTTTACTTCACTCGTATCCTCGTTAATTTGAAATGGAGGCGTCTCTGCCTTGTTTAAAACATCAATAGAGATTACCTCAAGTTCTAGTGCACCATTAAGCACTTCCTCTTTTATATTTTTAACTGGACGCTCGTTCACAATTCCCTGTATAGCAAGTACCCACTCAGGACGAATCTCTTTTGCTTTCTCTATGGCATCTTCCTGTGTAGGGAGCGCCACACACTGTACCAATCCGGTCATGTCGCGCATGTCAAAAAAGACCATTTTCCCTTGATCACGACGGACATCAACCCATCCCGCGATAGTTACCGTTTCTCCTATGTGTTCGGATAAGTTTTTTATAAAGATTCTATCTTTCATACTATGTTATGCAACACCAATTTTTTGACGAACATCTTGCATAGTTACTTCTGCAACTGTGCGGGCACGCTCTGCTCCTTCGGTTAAAATTTTATACACTTCTCCTATATTTTCAGCAAGTTCCTTCCTATATTCACGCATTGGTCTGAAATATGCTTCCATATTTTCCGCCAAAATTTCTTTTGATTCCTTATACCCAATACCTCCCGTGCGATACCGTTGTTCCAAATCTGGCAAATCTTTCTCACTTACTAACTTATGGATTGCAAACACCGTACAAGAGTCAGGATCCTTTGGTTCCCCCTCTCCTTTTGAATCAGTTACAATACCCATAACAGTCGAGCGAAGCTCTTCGCCCTCAGCAAAAAGAGGGATGGTGTTGTTATAACTTTTACTCATTTTACGTCCATCGGTACCCGGGACTGTTTCTACCTCTCCAATACTAAGCGCTTGAGGTAGTGTGAAGGTCTCACCAAAAATACGATTAAACTTTTCCGCGGTATCACGAGTAATTTCTATATGTTGTTTTTGGTCTTGCCCTACGGGTACCACATCAGCGTGAAAAAGAAGGATGTCTGCGGCCATAAGCATCGGATAATTAAAAACTCCAACATTTATCTCTTTATTTTTTGCTTCAGCATCCTTAAAGGCGTGTGCGCGCATCAAGTAAGGCATAGTGGTAAGACATTCAAAAACCCAGGCTAACTCAGCGGCAAGGCGTACATCACTCTGTTTATAGAGTGTGGTAACAGTTGGGTCAAGACCGATAGCTAAGTAATCAAGGGCTACCCCAAGTGTGTGCTCCTCCATTTCGATACGATTTTGCACAGTGGTAAGAGCATGATAGTCAGCAATGAAAATATAGGGGGTATATTCCCTTTGCAAATCAACAAATTGGCGCATAGCACCAAAATAATTACCAATATGAGGACGTCCGGTAGGCTTAACTCCTGAGAGGAGCACTTTCTTCCCTTTCATCGCGAAATCATAGCATAAAATAAGAAAAAAGCCCCCACAAAGTTACTGGGGGCTACTCTATATAGTATATCCAGAGAAGTGATTGCCAGGATGCACGTTTGAGTCAGGCATGAGTAAGTCTCCTTGGTAACATTTCAATTCGACGAAAGACACAGTCTACAATATCCTTCATTCCGTTCGGCACACCATTTAAGATCTTTTGGACCATGATTTGGCGCCGCGCTGGGGTGATTTCTCCATGAAATTCGGCACAGAGAATTCGATAGTATGCTTCGGCTATGCCAACCAGAGTAGCGTCAGCACGACCACACATTCTAACAGCAGCATCGAGTAATTGCGCAATTTTATCGTCCTGCCCCTCAATGCTAGGAAACAGCGTTGTTGTGTTAGCCACGTAGACTCACCTCCTTTCTTGAGAAGAACCTCTCTTTCCGAGTATAGCAGGTTTATCGAGGAGTACTATATCCCCTCCTCTTTCAATCTCTCAATCAAATCCTTGGCTTTACGTGAGAGTTTTTGGGGAGTACGGATAACTACGCGGATAAGAAGGTCCCCCCGCTTCCCCTGAGAGATCGGGGCGCCCTTACCTCGCACTCGTAACAACTCACCAAAAGATACACCAGCAGGGATACCCACAGTGACATCACCATCTAATGTTTGGATTTTATAATCAGTACCAAGGAGTGCATCAGAGAGTTTAACATCAAGATCCATTACAATATTATTCCCCTCACGTCGAAACTGTTGATGTCGCTCCACATGCACCTTAACGTAGAGGTCTCCAGACATACCATGCGACAGAGCCTCACCGTGCCCAGTTAATCGAATCATCTCACCATCTTGAATACCTGCGGGGACTGCTACTGATACCTCATCTGTTTTT